>WLWF01000131.1_pt1 | contig 67241 bp, 53 predicted proteins | sample 6718331 | NCBI WGS metagenome assembly WLWF01 (sample SAMN12718692, study PRJNA515312) | sponge metagenome | isolation source: marine sponge | host: Mycale hentscheli | place: New Zealand: South Island, Marlborough, Capsize Point | collected 2003-05-01 | reverse complement strand
AAACCTGCTGCACCTTGTAGACCTGCGGCTCCTTGGAGACCATCTGCTCCTTGTAGACCTGCTGCACCTTGTTGACCTGCTGCACCTTGTTGTCCATCTGCTCCTTGCAGACCTGCTGCACCTTGTTGACCTGCTGCACCTTGAGCACCAGTACCACCACCGGTAGTACCAATATATTGGAAACCTTGTACATAAAAATCTAAACCTGCAGGATAAGTACCTGGGTTATCAAGTATAAACTGAAATAGTGAATTAGATACAAATAATAATCCTTGATCATAGTTCCATACCCATCCTACTTCAGGATCTGTACCACCTTGGCCTGTTGATGTACTAATCCCAACACCTGTTGTTGCAGGATCACCACTAAATAAAGAAATAGTATAAGCTGGTGAAGGATCACCATTTGCTTGTCTTACTGCTACCGGAGATACCCATAAATCTTTTCTACCACTTGAGGGAGTATTATAAGTATTATAAGCAACATAAGTATTATTTAAACCAGCAGTTAATATATCTAAACGAGTAGATGTACCACTGAATTGATTAGATACAATTCCATTTAGAGCACCACCACCAGCAGTTAGAGTTACTAAAGCGTTAAAATCTGCAGGAGGGTTAGCGGCAACGGTAGAAAACTGAGTAAGTATTCTATTAGGTTTAACAGACGGTTGATTCTCTAGACCAGCCTGATACCAGAAAGTACCTGAATCTGCATCAATAACATTACCAGCCTGTACCTTAAAATTTAACTTTCTTACTTCTTCTTTAGTAAATCCCATTATTTAATTAATTGTTTTCCTGTTTATATATTTTAGTTTGGAGTTGATGCATTGTTTGTCTCCGGGTTAATTCCATTACTAAAATTTAATGTCAAATTAATAGTATCTATTTTAATATCACTTGCTACTAGTTGTATCTCCATCCAAAAACCATCCTCACATAATTGAGTACCTGCACCAAATGTAAAGTTTACATTATTACCTGCACTTGATCCTGTTCTTATTAAAGAACCTGGAGTATCTACACCACTCGCACCATCATTAGCGGGATTTGTTGGAGCACCTGAATTATATAATCCTCCATGTACAGCTAGTGGGTTAGCATTAAATCCAATAGATCCTGTTCCATTAGTTGCTTGCCTTCTTATGTAAATTTTCATTTGAGAATTAGCTAAAGCTGTAGTAGCATTACCACTTGCACCAAAACTACCAGTAAATACCATGTCAACATTTGCGATGGCTCTTGTATCAGTTGTTGTAAATGCTCTATGATAAACAGGTATATCTTGTAACCCTGTTAAGTTAGGATTAGATCCACTTTTGTCTGGTTTATAAGTTGATAAGTCTGGTATTAGGGTTCCTATTTGTGGTGAATCTCCGTTATCTCTAAAAAACTGAGATCCTCTTAATAAGTAACTTCCTACTACACAACCATTCTCAAAGGTACCAGCAGAACCGGTAGCATTAGGAGCTTGTGAAGCATCAGTTAGAGATAATGTACTATCCCATGCAACGTATGCACTAGTTCCAGTATTTCTATAAAGTCTTTGTGCTTCATCAGCAAAGGCTTCACCTAGATTAGTAGATCTTGTAGTATAAGTATCAACTAATATAGGAGCACCTGTAGAATTTACAAGATTACCTGTATTCCAAGGATCATACACTCTTCCTGATGATGTAGCATCTGGAGCTCTAAATCTATAGAACGTATTATTAATAGGCCAAGTATCATAATCAAAATTAACATTCTGTACATTATAAAAATCTGTCCAGTTAACAAAGGTACCTACCGTAGGTGCCCATGCTTTTAATGTTAATGAATTAGTCATGCCATAATCTGGAGCCTGGCCTAAGAAATTATAATTATCATCTCCTGCTCTACCTTGAGTATTTTCATTATAATTGTCAATATCATTTACATCAAATTCAAACTGTGAATTCAGTATGTAATATTCTACACCACTTAAATGTTTTGTTAATATATTAGCAGGTGTTGTTGATTCTACAATCGTAACAGTTCCGTTAATATTTGGAGTACTTGGATTTGTATCAAAAAATACATCTTGATTGTTTGGTGTATATGTTGTTGATGAATTTCCATTAGGACCATAATAAGGATATGCGGATCCAGTATCTGAAGTACTATCAGTTGTCATAATAAATTCAACATGATAACGACCCCCTGTTAAACCATTTGCAGCAAGAATAGTTCCAGCATCAACTGTAATATCTACTTCTGCTTTATATTTAGTTGGTGGATCTGCTGCATAATTAGAAATAACTATTGTAAGACCTGCACCATCTGTAAATGTTTGGTCTTGATATAATGCATTAGTTGTAGACGTATCTAAAGTTTGTAATACAGTAGTTCCGTCAGCATCATAAATCTTAACCACTATTTTTGCATCACCTGTGGCATCAGCACTGAATCCTGTACATGTACCAACAGTTGAATATGTAATTCTTCCGGTTGTTGCAGGTAAACGATAAGCAGCTCTTGCAGAACCGCCCCACCCATTTACTTTAAAAGGATTTCCTTCTGTAGTAGGATCACTAATTCTAGGTTTATCATTAAAGGGATATAAGTTAGCATCTACTGTCGCGTTACCCTGACCGTTACTTGTATTAAAATAAGGTTGGAATGTTGGTGGTGGAATATAAACATTTACTTTACCTGGAGTTCCGCTGTCTTCAGCTAATACACCAGTTCCAACAAAGTTCATTGTTGAAAAACCTCCTCCTCCTACTTGGACTGCATCTTGTTGTACTAAAAGACTACTACCACCACTTGCAGCAATAGTTATATTATTATTACCATCATCAGTTAGTGTAATATTTGAACCTTCTTTTAAAAATACCGTATCTGTTGAACCAACGTTTGGTACTAAATTAATACCGGCAGTATCGGTTGTGACTGTTGAAATTACACCTGTTACATCAGTGCCTGGACCATCTACAGTAAATGTATCACCTGGAGAATACCCAGCACCTGCTGCAACTACTGTAATTTGATTTGCATCTATAACACCACCACCTGTAACTGTTCCAACTAAAACTGTTAAATTTCCATCACCACCACCTGTAACAACTGTTGTTGATAAAGTAGATCCTGCTACATATAAAGTCCCTCCTGATGGATTAGTTAATGTTAATGCTGGTCCAGATTGAGAACTTGTTAAATCATAAGTATCACCTACTCCACTAGCACCTTGTTGGCCTTCAGCACCTTGTTGCCCTGCTGCACCCTGTTGCCCTGCTGCACCTTGCAGACCTGCTGCACCTTGTAGACCTGCTGCACCTTGTTGGCCTTCAGCACCTTGTTGGCCTTCAGCACCTTGTTGGCCTGTTGCACCTTGTTGCCCTGCTGCACCCTGTGCTCCTATTGCACCTTGAGCACCTTGAGCACCAGCACCCGCGCCTACAAATAACCAATTACCTGCTACTGTATAATTAGCAGCATCTTGTAAAATATAAACTCCATTATTAGCAGGAGTAGCATCATCCCATACAGTAACAGTTAAACCATCAAATACATAGATACCACCATCTAAAGCAGTCCATGTTGCTGTTAAAATTAAATCTGATTTAGAAGGTACAACAATCCTAGCATCTAACGGTGCACCAACTTGTGGTTCAAAGTTATTACTGAATCCTATTCCTCCGCTTGGTCTATTTCCTGCCATATTGTATTATTATGATTTAAATCTATATTGTCCAGCACCTCTTGGATAACCCGCATTATTTGTAAATCTAGTATAATTAATAATATTACCAGATCCTGCTGGAACTTCGTGTGTTGTTGCTGATGTTGTCCAATCACTTAATGCTGAAGCTCCCCATTGGTTACTAAATGTATTAAAAAATTCTACTATAGTTATTGTACTCCAACCGGCCTGTCCACCACCCGCAATAGGAATGTCTACAGTTTGCCTAGCTGCACCTGTAGCAAATGATTCGGCTACTAGTGATACTGTTGCATATCCTGACATACTTACTAATGATTGTTTAGTCATTGTACTAATGCTTGATGTTGTCGCAAATACCGGAAATACACCTGTTATAGTTCTTGATATAGTACTTGTTGTTCCTGCTGATAATGCTCCAGGTGGATCAAAATCACCACCTACACTATCTTTAGGCATTACTCCTGCATCAAATGAAACTGAGTTTGTCCATGTATTTGCACCAGCTAAAATAGTATAAGCTCCTGTTGTTGCACTTTCAGCTAAAGATGTACTTACGACTGGAGAAACTCCAGTACCATTAAAATTATAGGTATTAGGTAATCCACTTCTTTTATTACTTGCAGAAGTATATTGTGGATTTATAGATCCTTGGTTAAATGTTGCATTAAGAGTTACTGGTACATTTGCTCCAATTTCTTGAAATGACGCACTTGGTGAAATTGATAAAGTAGCAGATGGTGCTGTTAATGTTGGATTTAATGTAGGATATAACATCTTATTCATCATTGCTTCAAACGTTTCATTTGAAAATGTTTCACCGGTTGGTATATTATCAAATGGAGAATTGCCTGGAAACGGTTGTGGCGTAGGAGTTGCATTAGTATAAGAACCTAAACCACCTGAAATAGCTACTTCAATATCTTCATTACCTGTTCCAGAACCAGTCACAGTAACACCAGTTCCTGTAAAATTAATTTTTGATACGGCTGTTGTAACGTTAACACCACCATCTTCAATAGCAACAGCTCCACCAGAGCCTGCACCAGTTGTTCCTACGTATCTCCACCCTCTAACATAAAAATCTAATCCTGCAGGATAAGTAGCAGCATCGCCTTGTATTAGTGTTATTAAATTGTTTGCTAAAAATAAAACACCCATATCATAATTCCATACCCAGCCTACTTCATCTGCATCTTGTCCTACTGATGTTGTAATTTTTACACCACCTGCATTAGGATCACCACTATATAATTGGATTGTATATCCTTGTGTTGGGTCTCCATTTGCAGCAGGTACACTTGCGGGATTAATCCATAAATCTTTTGGACCTGAGCTTGGATCATTATAAGTATTATAAGATATCCAAGTATTATTTAAACCTAAAGTTACCCTACTTAATCTTGATGAGATAATAGTACCAGCAGGGCCAGTTGAATATGCATTGCCTACAATATTTTCTAAAACATTACCAGGCTCAACTAAAGTTTCTAAAGATGCAATTTGATCAACATAGGTAGCTCCTGTTGGTAAGTTACTTTTTACAACTGTATATTGTGTTAATATTCTTTCTGATTTAACGGCTGGAGAATTCTCTAGTTTTGACTGATACCAAAAGGCACCAGAATCTGCATCAATTACATTAGCTGCTTGAACTTTAAACGTTAACTTTCTTATTTCCGAGGCGGTAAATCCCATCTTCTAATTTTATTATTTTCTTATTCTTCTATATTTATAGCTTCTTCATTATTCTCATTAGATCCACTTAATGATTCTTTAGTATTCATTTGACCTTTAAATTGAGATATTAAAGAAGACATATCACCTAATGAAAGTTTATAAACTTCAACTTTATAATCAGATGATTTAATAGATAAATGACAGATGCCTGCCTTTTTATCTACCTTTACTTTAATTGATTCACTAAATGTATTTTCCATTTCTTTTTATATTTATTTATACTGGGTTTGATTCAGTTGTATTATCACCAAACGTTAATGTTACATTTATTGATTCTAATTCTATTGTTGAATCTACAAGTTGTATCTCAGCCCAAAATCCAGTTGTTGCTAATGTTGAAGGTCCACCAAATGTAAATGATACATTAGATGAATTTGTTACTGTTCTTACTAATGCTCCTGAACTGTCTACACCAGAATTACCATCATTAAATACACCGCTATCATAAAGTCCACCATGTACACTTAAAGGAGGGGCATTAAAACCAGTATTACCGGATGCATTAGTTCCAACTCTTCTAACATAAATCTTTAATTTACTATCGGCTAATGCTTGTCCAAAATTTGATCCACTAGTACCAGCATCACCTGCAAAATCAAACTTAACATTTGTTATAGTCTTTACTGAAGATGTATAAAATCTTCTATGATATGTAGCTGTACCTGTTAAAAGTGAATAGTTAGGATTTGTTCCTAATGAATTTGGTTTATATGTAGTTAAGTCTGGTTCAATTGTACTTGTACTAGGATCAGTCATAAAATACTTATCACCTCTTACAATAAAACTTCCTACTGTACATGCATTTGAAAATGGAGAAGAAGATCCTGTACCGTTTGGTGCTTGTGTAACATCTCCTAATGCCTTTACAGAATTCCATGCAACATATGCATTTGATCCAGTATTTCTATATAGTCTTTCACTTTCATCGTTAAATGATTCTCCTAAATTTGTAGGAAGATCATCTACAGTATCAATTAATACTTTTTGATTTCCTGAATTAACAGTCGAGCTATTATTCCAAGGATCCGAAGAAACTACTGTTCCATTTGCTAATGCTCCTCTATATCTATAATCTGTAGCAGTTATTGGCCAGCTATCCCAGTCAAATGCCACATCTTGTACATTATAAAGATTAGACCAGCCTACCATAGCACCTTGTGATGGCGACCATGCTTTTAAATTATATGAAGTTAATCCATATTCAGTTCCTGTTATTCTAAAGTTTCTTGTAACTCCATTGAGATAGCCTTGTGTATTTGCATTTAGATTATCCATGTCGGTAACATCAACCATAAACTGAGAACCTAGTTTATAATATTCTACGCCACTCAAATGTTTTACTTGTAATGCTCCAGTATTTTCAGCAATTGTCATTGTACCATTTATAGATGGAGTACTTGGATTTGTATCATAAAACACAGCTGCCTCTAATGCAGTGTATGTATTACCGCCATCTGTGGAAGTATCTGTTGTCATTACAGTCTTTACATTATACTTACCGCCATCTAGGGCAGCAGTAGCAAAAATAGTAGCAGCATTAACAGATGTAGAAATATTAGCTTTAAATTTTGAAGTATCTGTTTGATGATTAGAAACTGTTACCGTTATTCCATTTAGTGAATGTACACCGTCTTCATATAATGTAGGTGTAGTAAATGTTGCTAAGGTATTAATCCCATCTGCATCATAAACATAAACTTCTAATTTCGCATCACCTGCGGCAGTTCCACTAAATCCAGTTATTAATCCATTAGTACCAGAAATAGGTGCATACACAGGAGTAGATTGTATAGTAGCAGGTTTATCTGTACCTGCCCAGCCACCTGTCTTAAAAGGAACACCTTCACTTGTTGGTGTACTAATTCTAACTGTTGATCTACTTAAAGTTTCGTTTACAGTTCCTGTGGTTGTACCGTCAGTTGTATTATAGTGAGAAGCAAACGATGGTGTTGGTATATAAACATTTACTTGGCCGGATGTTCCACTATCTTCAGCTAATACTTGTGTACCAACAAAATTAATTATAGGATAAGTTCCAACTGCAATTGCTTCATCTTTTATATGAACGCCTTTAAAATCTAATTGATTATTTGCTCCACTAAATTGTAAGTTAGGACCACCTGGTCCAGTTCCAAATAAACTTACATTAAGTGTATCAGGTGCTGTAGCTTGATCAATATTAATACCATTCCCTGCTTGGTAATCCCCACTACCCCCACCACCACCTGTAGAATTAATAGTAATAGTAGTTCCTGATGGTGTTGTTACTGAATTAAGAGTAACATTAGTTCCTGCAACGAGTACTGGATTATATGTAGAGTCAATTAGATCTGATAACGTGTCTTGCGTCATTAGATCTCCACTTTCAAAAAGTGCTTTTAATTGATACTTAAGTAATACGGACATAGCAGTTGATAGTATTTGTTTTATTTATCAACCCTTCATGATATTTAAAAACTTATCAAATGATACTAGGTGCGTTTTCTTCTTTTTCTTTTTCTTCTTTTTGATAGGCTCTAATAAATCACCGCTTCCGGTTTTTTGGCCACTAAAAGAATTTGCAGAACCTGGATTACCAGGAAGTGTAGCATTACCCATACTCTGAACATTCATGTTCGGATTAAGGTTTACTGTACCGGACTCGTTTTCTCCTATCTTGTTAGGTATTTCTTTTTCATCAGTTTTAACAAAATCTTCTAATGTTTTAACTGATAATTTTGATAACTCTTTAACCTCATCTGAAACATCAGAGGATTTGAGTTCTCCTTTTTTATATTGTAATGCTAATGCAAAAAATCTTCTTTGCGCTTTTGATTGAGCTGGCATTATTTAATATTCTTTTTTAAGTAAGTTGTACAAAAGTTTAATAATTCTTTTCTTGCTGGAGCAATGTCACTCTTTTCTGTTGCAGGTCCACTTTTCCATTCTATCCAACCTTCTACTATTTCTTCTAATCCTTCTTCAAGACCACGCATAAGTTCAATATACTCTTCATTAAGTTTACTTTCATTATAACTAACAATATCAGAATATTTAATTTCATGTTCTCCGCCGTCTTGATCTAATGCAAAAATAGTTTTATCTCCCCACATTGAATCATTATCATCATTACCATTACCAAATGCATAAATGATATATTCTTCACCATTACCTAGTTGAATCATACCATCATCCTTTTTCATTTTATTCATTAATGATCTCTTATTAAATTTAGCTTCATTAATTGATTCTTTAAGTACCATTAACATAGTATCATCAGCAAGTCCACTATTCCCTCTTGGGGTTAAGAACTTAACTTTCATCGTTCCTTTCTTACCAGTCTTAACATCTTTACCAACAAGTATTCTACCACCTGCTCTCCAAGGATCAATATAATCAACTTTAAAATGTTTATTTCTACCTGTTACTATTACATCACCATCTTCAATATCTTTAATGTTTTTTTCAATTTCTTTAGCTTCATTAATACTAAAGTCGCTCAATGATTTTAAATTTTTCATATTTTTATTTTCTTTTATTGGTTGCATTATATCTTGTAATGGTTTATAAAACTTATGTATACTTTTTGGAGTCATTTTCTTAAAAGACTTTTCATCATCTATCTTTAAGGCATTCCTAACTTTAGATGCTGATATATTTTCTTCACCTCTTTTTATTTCAAAACCTTTAAAACTTGGATCAACACCTAACTCATCTCTGTATCTTTGTTTATTAATCATAGCACCATAAGATTTCTTTCTATCAGTGCCGTATCCCCACATCATAGGTTCATATGCCGGTCTTGCTGCTGCAAACATTGTATCAATTGCTCCATTAGGAACTACAAAGCTTGCCTCTAAAAATGGATATTGTTTTTTCATTTTAGCAAACATAGCTTGTTGCATACTTTCATCAAATGGCCTTTTTTCTGGATCAGGCTTTCCACCTCTTACCATATAAACTACAACAGGTAATCCATTTTCTTTATACATTTTTTCAAATACTTTAACATGACCTAATGTAAAAGGTTGGAATCTACCGACAAACATATTTACTGGCTTTTTACCTTTTTCTTTATGAGGAACGTTTAAAGCTTCATTAAGTACTGTAGGTGTGGTTCTATTTTTTACTCTTTGTCCATAAGGAGAAAGTGAGAATGTTTTTATTCCTGCCTGATCTTCACTAATATTAAATAAAGTTTTATTTCTACCTAGCCATCTTTTATTAGCTTGGAGCTCAGTAAGAATTTTAGACATTTCTTCTTCAGTAATGTGGCCGTCTGAAATAGCATCTAGAATTACACTTCTGATTCTAGCATTTGTAGATACATTTTTAGCAGGATATGCTTCTGTATATCTTCTCTTTACTACAATCTTTTTTTCATTTAAGAAATTATTTAAATCATTTAAATTATCCATACCTTATATATTCATATTGCGATTAGCCTATGTGCTTATTTTTACCAGGGCATTTTTTAACAAAAGCTGCATTTTTATTAGTAGGTCTACCAGTGTCAGTAAAATCAGGTGTTGATTGATATGACATACATGCAAGTGATTCTATACCGTTAGTTTCTTCTCTAACTACTTTTTCTTTTCTTCTATATCTGATTTCAGTTCCAGCTTTATTTGTTTCTGGTGTACCATCAGGATTAAGAACGGCTATAGGATTACCATCAGCATCTTTTACAATATTAGGATCTTTTTTTGCCTCTTCCTCTGTCATTAAAGATTTACTACCACTCTCTACTGGTTCTATGTCTCTTGATATATTAGTAAAATTTTGTGACATTTGTTGCTTATTATTAATTTCAGCCATTAGATATCCATTTATGTCTCGTGCATGAAACCTTTTAATCAATAATTCTTTTGCTTGTTCATCTGTTAATTCAATAGGAGGTTTCATTTTAGCATATTTTTCCTTTACTCCTTGAACTCTTATAGGCTTTGCCCTCTTCTCGTATTTTTTCATTTGGGCATCATATTTCTTAGAACCTTTAACTAAGCCTCTTTCTTCTAAGACATCAGATACTCCATACTTTTCAGCTAATTTTAAACCATCTTCCATTGACTTTTCTAAAGTTGGAAATTTGCCATCTTTATCAGGTGCCTCTGGTGAATTCCAAATTTTATTATACCCATCTTCTGTTAATTCGGTTAGGTCTTTTTTAACTTCTTCACCTTTAATAACCTTACCTTTTTTATCTGTATAGTCTGCGTAAGTAGTACCTTCTATTTTTGCAGCTGAAGAACTTGCACCACCTTTACCTTCTTTAATTGAAGTGGCACCACCAGAAATAGACATTAGTTGTACATATTCATTTATTTGCTCTGGCGTAGCATCAGCAGGTAATTCAGCAGAATCAAATGTTATTAAATCAGCTACTTTAAAATTAGCAGATGATGGGGATACAACAGATCGACCGTTAGCTAAACCTTCTGCCATTAAAAGAGTCTCTTGTAAAAATGGACCTCCATAAGTACCTTGTGGATCACTTTTCAGTTCTATAAGTAAATTATCACCAGCCTTTATAAATTCTTCTTTTGACATTTTTCCGCTAGAAAAATCTTCACCTGCCTTTTTATAGTCATTTAATGATTTTTGTAACTGTGGGCTAATTTTATATCCTGGTGGATTAGAAAGAAGATCATCTATTCTATCAGTCATATTTTTTGCAATTATACCTACTGCTTCCTTTTTGCCTTCATTTGTAAATAAATTAACTTCGCTACCATCCTCTCTAATAATAGGAGCAATTGTTAATTTACCAGATCTGATGGCTTTTAGTTTATTATTATTCTGTACTCTGAATTCTTGATTAATCTCCATTAGATTATTTAATTCTTCATCTGTTCTTGTTGGATCTGCTTTTTTAAATTTTTCTCTTAAATCAGTTTTTTGTTTATCAGTAAGAGGTGGGGTTTCTTTTATCACCAAACCATCTTTACCACCTAATTGAACACCAGGTGCTTCATAATCATCATCACCAGGATTACCTTTACCTTCAATCTCCGTAGTTTCTATTTTAGTTGGTTTTGCAGGTTTTCCGTTTTCATCAACATGAATAGCATTAGGCGCCACACTTGCACCTGACATTCTTTTAGCAGAAGCATTTAAAGGAAATTCAACACCTAGTCTTTCGGCTTCATCAAGAAGATTTTCCTGAAACTTACTTTTATCTCCACCTATAGTACCTTTATCTGGCAAGCCGGTTAATTTATTAATACCATCTTTATCGGCATCCGTTGGTTGTCCTAAATAAATTTTGTTTGTTTTTGTACCGGTAGCATTTCTATTAATACCAGCATCCTTTATTAAATTCTCTATTGCTTTCTTTTTATCTGAATCAGTTTCAGCTGTTTCATAATCATTTAATGCTTTAGCCACCTTCTCTGCTTCTTTTCTTTGTTTAGGATCTTTTATTTTTTTTATTTTTTCCGCTAACTTAAATGTGCTAGGTGATTTCTTTTTATCAATTTTAGAAATATCAAAATCTTCTTTAGGTTCAGCTTCTTTTTCTTTACCTCCAGCTTTTACCCAAGCTAATGTTTGTTCTTTAGACTTAAATGTTTTTCTTTCACCACTTGCATCTTGTCCTCTAAAGCCTGTTGAGGTTTTCCAAATTTCACCACTCTTTCTTTTATCCTCTAATACAATTTTACCTAGATTAATAAAATTATTATAATTTAAAACTCTTTCTTCTACAACTAATTCTTCTAGATCTTTATGATTAACTTCTTCGGCTACTTTATTATTTAAGTATTCTCCAAATGTTGTAAATTCTTTAGAAGTTTCTTTATTAATGCTATCACTTATTTTAGAAACCATTTTATTAAAATCATCAATTACAGATGCTGTCATTACTGCACCTATTCTTTTAGGATTTCTTTTCTTTCTTAAAGATCCTAACATTATTTTATATAAGTTCTTTAATGAATCTGATTTTTGTAAAATTTCTTTAGTCCTACTATTTTTAATTAAATCTAAATTTACATCAAACTCAGGACCTTTTGCAAAATCAGCTTTTTGAATATCTAATTTTTGTAAATCAGCTCCTCTCTTAGTTGTATAATCATTAAATAAGTTGTTTACTAATTCAACATATCTTTCTTGTGGTGTGTTCATTAGCAATTCACCTGCTCTTAAACCTCTTTCTTCTATAAAAGCTAAAATATCTAATAAAAGAATTTCATTAATATCGGCAGGAGCTCTTCTTAAATCTACAGGCTCCTTATCTTTCATTAACATTTGAGTATAAGGATCAATCATTTTAGCTGTAAATGTTTGATTTGTACCTGGCCTATAAAATTTAAAGATAATAGAATCAATAGGTTTATCTAAATCGTTTTGTAAAGTAGTTTTATCGATAGTAGGATTTAAACAACCGATTAAATATTTTGCAAAAGAACTTGTACCAAATACTTCCATTTGGTCTTCTCTTGGTGTAGAAAGAAATTCTCTAATCTTTCTTTTTTGTTCTTCTTTTAAATATCCACTGAATATTGGAATAAGTGGAGTAACTTGAAACGCAGAAGCCCAGTCTCTTAATACTCTAGGATCTTCAATTACTTTAGCAATTTTACCTTTAGGGTTCTTTACTTGGATATGTGTTAAGATTAAGTTGTTCTTAGGAAGATTATCATATTTGATAGCTCCTGGTTGATTATGAACAAAATACTGAAAGCAAAATCTCCAATGATCTGGTAAATCTTGTATATGTCCTTCTGTTTGTTTAAGTATGTATTGGATTGCCGGTTCATAATACATCATTAGTGTTCGGTCCACTATATTGATAGGCATTTTGCTATTGCCTTTAAAAAATTGTATTTGGTCTCCATGCTTCTCAAATGCAAAAGACGACCCGGATAGTTTTTCGGTCACTAGCAAATAATCTTTAAATAGATCATTTACGAATTGTTGCCCTACTTCTTTATATATGTTTGTTAACTCTTTCATTATTAGTTTTTAGTTATACTTATTATATATTAGAATCAATAAAAGTTTAGACAAAAAAAGGCGAGTCCTTAAACTCACCTTTAATACACTTTTAATATTGAATCAATATATTAATCTAATGGACCATAATCTCCTCTGCTCATTGCTTGACCGAACTTATCATGACCTTTAGTTCTAAATTGAATATACACTGCATCATTAACTTCTTTATCTCCACTTAACACTCCATAATATGATCTGATACCATACTTAGTTATAGGATCACTACTCTTTTTAAATTCCTTTGTCATATCCTTAATAATCTTAATGATTTTATTTTTGACGCTAGAATTAATCGGCCCTTTAAATGTTTTATTCTCTGGATTAAATGCTAAGGTTTGTACTGGTATTTTAATAGATTCTAAAGTTTCAGGTAAATCTTTAATGTGTTTAATAAATTCATTCATATTAGAAGTACTACCTTGAAAAGAAGAAACTTTCTTTTTTCCATTTATAAAAGTCCCTTCATATTCAAACTTTTCATTTACAAATTCATTAAAGTTTTTCATATTATGCTAATTTAGATTTACCATCCCATACCTTTACGATATAATCTTTACCATCTTTCTCTAAGTAGCGAGGATCTTTTGCAGTTGGTCTCATTAGTAATCCGTGTGATCTTTGACCTCTCCCATGTTTACCTTTTCCCATATCATATCCTCTCTTTGCCATCCAATCGGATCCTCCAGAAAAGTAAGAAGCAAAATATCCTCGGTTTGATCTATCATTAGGATCCAAGCCTTTATGCTTAACAATTAAGTTTTGTAAATCTTTCCATTTAGATTTGCCTTTCTTTTCGGCATAATCCAATACCATTTTTTTAATAGTGTCCATATCCTTTGATTCATTAAGGGATTCAAACGTGTGTAAATAGTCCATGTTGTTGTTTTATTTTATTATATAAATATAATCAATTTTATTGGGATAAAAAAATTATTTCACTAAAAGTTATTAACAATTATCTACCAAATTTAATTATACCCATTAATTGATTAATCGCAGCAAAGGTACCAGTTAACTTATAAATCTTACCTTTATATTTAAATACAATACCTTCAGTTGGAAAAATTGATTCTATACCACCAATACGACTTAGTCTTGCAAGTTCAGCTTCAACCTTTTTAATTTGTTCTACTCCACCTGTCTTTTTAATCTTACTTGCTTGAGTTTCAATCTCCTTTCTTAGTCTTTGTGCTTCACCAGATGGATTAGCAGCTAAGAAGTTAGAAGCATTTTTCATAATGATAGAACCGAGCTCTAAAAATAAATCTTCAAAAGGCCTAATGTTTTCTTTGTACTTTTTGGCAACGTCTTCTTTATCAAACTTTTTAACTAATGCAGCTTCTTTAGGTCCAACTTGTTTTGCTAAAGATCTCATGTTTAAACTTTTCTTATCACCGTATGCCCACCTTTTAAGTAAACCTTCTTTAACATCTTGAGATAATGTTGGAAATTCTTTATCTATTAATTCTCTCCACCACATTTCATGGTATCTTGAAACTTCATCACCATCATTTAAACCATATCTTTTTTCTAAAGCATTAACCTGATTAATAAACTTTTTCTTATTTGCAGTAAAATCCAAATCTCTTTGTAATTGAATTACTTTAGGTGGTATAATTTTAAATGTTTTACCAATATCAGATTTTACCTTTTGGAGTATATTTGTTATTTCTTTTGCAGGTTTATTATTTGTACCTATGATATTCCCTTTACCGTCTGTTTCTTTTATTCCATGAAATTGTATAACATCAGTATCATAATGAATAACATTTGGATTTAATGAATAGATTAATTCCATATTCATAAAATCTTTTCCATTCTTAAAATACTTTTCTTGATCTGCCGGGGAAAGCTTTCTTAATAGCTTATCTAAATCTCTAGCAGCAAAGATATAAGTATCTTCTACTAATTTTGATGCATGGCCTGTAAACATACCAATAATTCCATTGAGATCTATTGGGTTTGCCATCTGTCCTTTGTTTCTAGCAAACTTTACTTTACCATCTTGCATAGTTACAAATAGATTTTGCCCGTCAGTCTTTTCAGTAGGATCTTCTTCAAAGTTTAACTGACCTCTAAGACCAGCATCAACCATTGCTTTAAAATCACCAAAGGTTAAATCTTTATCATCAAATGGATGCTGCATATGACCAGCTGCACCACCTTCAAACAAAAATGGCTGACTTTTGTCAGTCAGCCACTCCTCAAACAGTTTTATGTGTTTCATGTTTTAATTATTTTGTATAAGCAAATAAATCTTCACCGCCGTCAAATACAACAACGTCTTTACCTTTATACTTACCAACATATGCTTTATCATAAATAGTAGAATCTATAGGAAGAGTTTTCATTCCTTTAATAGCATCACGTAAATCTTCATCTTCGGTAGTATCTGTCATGATCATAATATCATCAGCTTTTCTAGCCTTAAGTGCTTTAAGAGCAGCAGCAATACCTTTTTCATTTTTCTTTACATCATCACCTGCAGTTTCAACAGCATCGGCAAAAGTAAACTTTTCATTAATTGATTCGTTTACAAATTCTGCAAACTTTTTAATATTTCCCATATCTTTAGTTTAAATTTATTATGATCCCATTGTAGATTGTAAAGCTCCAACCATTGCTCCATAGTCTTCACCATACTTATCAATTAAACCATCAGCAGTTTCAGTTGCTTTAGTTTCATCAAAGTCATCTCCGAATGCATCCTTTAACATTTTCATTGCATACTCTTTAAATTCATCAGCTGATTTAATTTCTGCTTCATGAAGTTTACCTATTTTATTAGCAGCAAGCTTTCTGAATTTTTCTGCAATTGAATCATCTGCTAATACTTCTTCTTCTTCCTTTACGATTTCAGTACCATCAGCTTTATCATCAGCTTCACCTTTAACTACATCTGTAATTTTTTGATCAGGAGTAATTAGTTCTTTACCTTTACCTTCAACAGATTTAGGTTTACCCATATCCATTATATCTCCTGCAATACCTGCAGCAGTTTCTGGTCCGTCACCTTTGATTGCAGGAATTGCAATTCCATCATCTCCGGCTACTTCATCAGCAATTTCATCACCTTCAACTTTAGTAATTACTTCACCTACAGCTTCTTCAACAGATTCATCCTTTTCGTCTTCATCTTCGAAATCTTCACCGTCGTGAGTTTTAGACTTATCACCTTTGTTTCCGCCTAATACAACATCATCATACTTTTCATTTGCAGATTCGTCTTTTTCATCTTCATCTTCAAAATCTTCACCATCATGTGTTTTAGATTTGTCGCCTTTGTTTCCACCTAGTACAACATCATCATACTTTTCATTTGCAGATTCTTCTTTCTTATCATCTTCATCCTCATCTTCAAAATCTTCACCATCATGTGTTTTAGATTTATCACCTTTATCTCCACCGAATACAACTCTATCATATGCTTCATTTACAAAGGTTGCAAAATTCATAATAGTAGATTCGTTCTTTTCAGCATCTTCCTCTTCTTCTTTATCGTATTCAACATCTTTCTTTAAAGCATCGATTTGTTTATCATCAGATTTAACAGCTCCTTTATAATGGTCTGCTTTTTCTTTATCATCTTCTGAATCAACTTTCTTATCTCCCTTATCTTCTAACTCATCACCTTTCTTCTCATCATCTTTACCTTCTTCCTCGTCATCTTCATTAACTTTTGCTTCAGCAAGAGGATCAGCAGATGCTGCTACTGGAACAGCGTAATCTTCTGGTTCTTCATCATCATCATGATATTTAATATTCTTATTAATAGTTTCTTCCTTCTCTTTAATAAAATCTTCAAAAGCCATTATTCTGCGAGTAGCTTTTGGAGTATCTACTTCTTCATTTTCAGAATCATCATCCTCAACATCAACACCGTTTTTATCTTCTACTTCTGGTGCCTCAGCAGGAACTTCTTTTGTAATTTCTTGATCATCAGAAACTTCTTTACCTTCTTTATCTTCTAAAGATTTAGTTTTACCTATAGATAATACTTCATCTTCAATATCTTCAGCGCGGTCTTCTTCAACCTCACCTTTTGTACCCTCTTCTTCAGCTACCTCAGAGTCAGAATCAACAACATCGTCGTCGCCTTCTTTATCTTCAGTACCTTCTAATGATTTAGGAGTACCTTTTACTTTTACTTCGTCTTCAATATCTTCAGCTCTATCTTCTTCGATTTCATCTTCAGAGATGTCATCTTTTTTAGCAGAACTTTTGGCTAGTGATTCGAGTTTAGAAAGTAGATCTTTTTCTTTCTTTAATTCTTCTATACTGTCAAAACCAATCTTTTTGATCAATTCCTCAACAGCTTCTTGGCTTACTTTTGCAGACTCTGTGATCGGTTGATCCGTAGCAGTCATTGCAGAAAACTTTTTGATTGACTTCATTTTAGTTATTTTTATTTTTTTTATATATCCATGTCTTAGTGAAAAGATATTCTATATTAGAATCTTATGTTCTGAACTTCAAATGGAAACTTTTCTTCTTTATATATTGTTCGCCTGGCAATACCGTGGCGGTAGATATAATTAACCCAATCATGGTCTTCGGTCTTATATCTAAAATCATCTATAAAATCATAGATTTTTACTACGTTTTTGGATGCATGCTTTCTTAATCCTCTACCAATACTTTGTCTAATAATTACTTCAGACTTAAAACTTTCGGTAAAAAAGATATTATGTATATTTTTAATTGAAATACCAGTTGAAAAGGTACCATAAGATGCTACAATAATAACATCATCATTCTTTTCCATTCGGCTTTTAAATTCTTCTCTTATATCTACGTTAACAGAGCCATCTACATAATAAACCTTCTTGTCTGTTATATGCCTTAATTTATTATATAATTTTTCACCGTATGCAATCTTATGGAATAACACTAGTGAATTGGATGTTGACTTTTTAATTACTTGACAAACAAAATCTAACCTCTTTTCACTTTGATTTATAAAATTTTGCTCTAGTCCAAATAGCCTTTGTCTATCTTGTGGATTTTTAGATAGGAAAGAAAAAGATTCCTTTTGTTCATCCGTTGCATAATCCATGTGTAATTGTATAACTTTACAACTGGCAATAAAACCTTCATCTTGTAAATGTTTTGCTTTTACTTGAGTAACCAAAGGTCCCATAGCTGACATTAAACTCAATCTATTAACAGTTCCTTTTTTAGGAATAGTCCCACTTAAGCCAAATCTAAAATCACAATGCCAACATTTATCCATAATCTTTTGGATTGAATTTGCTTTTGCTTTATGAGTTTCATCTACAAAGACTGCATCAAACTGGCTAAAATATTCCTCGTCTTTTTTAACTAAGGATTGATATGTTCCGATAACCAGGTTAGAACTCTTTCTTATTTTTACACCTGCATAGATTTGCTGAGTCTTTAAAGGAATACCTACTTTATTATATTCATCAAAATCACCAGTGGCCTGTAAGACTAAATTTACATTAGGAACAATCATTAATATTTTTTTCTTATTTAATTTATCCATAAGATAAGCAACAACCATAAATGATATTAATGTTTTACCTGCAGATGTTGCCAATTCAGCTAAACACCTACGGTACTTTAAAATTTTAAAAGCTGCATCTATTTGATATTCTCTAGGTTTAAAATCTGGTTGTTTTTTAAATATTTCAGTAACCCATTTTCTAAAGTCGTCTTCTTTAATTTCAGTGTCAAAAATATTAGTTATATTATTTAAGGTAACAGGAAAATCATAGTCTTTACATATATCTAATATTTCTTTCCATAAACCTGCTGGTATTTTATTTCTTTTTACGAATGATACATTACCATCCCACACTCTCTTTTTAACTAAAGGGTGAAAGCGCCAACCTTCAATTTTTTTAGTCAAGCTACTTTTTAGTTGTTCATACTCCAATTCAGTACAAGCATCAATAACTAAAAACTTTTTATTTTCCGAGAGGGATAGTTCCATTAATATTCTTTATCGTCTAAGCTTATTCTATTACGGATAGCAAATGCTAAGTTATCACAAGTCTTTATACATTCTTGGTAATAATCCATGTGAGATTGTAACATTTCCATCTGTGTTCTTAAATGAGACAAGTCTGCCTTTATAAAAGCAACCTTTTCTCCGCTTGTTAATTTAACATCATAGTCAATTGAATATTCTCTATACTTAATTTTATAGTATCTGTCATATGCACCTTGTCTTTTTTGTTTTGTTGTTTTAAAGTCTGTAATTTTATCTAATAAGATTTGTCTATAAGATAGCATATTTACTTGACATTCAGCTAAGTTACGAACCTCCTTTAACAAACCAACCAAATGACTTATCTTTTCTTTCCAGTCATCTCTATCTTTAGCTAATCTTTTTGCTAATTCTTCATTAGCTTCACCTGTAGCGGCATCATTATATTCCATTAAAATATACCTTTATCATTATTAATCTTTTTAAAGTTCTTTACTTTAGGCTGAAACTTCTTTTTAGGTTCTTCTGTAATAGAAAATTTTGTTTCTACATTACTTAATTCAGATTTATTAAATGTAGAAAATAATTTTAATTTTTTATTACTATTCTCCAAGTCTTTATAAAAGTCATCTACTTCTTCACTCACAAAATTGTTATAATTTTTTAAACTCATTATATAAAAATAATATCTAATGAATCCTTTGTAAAATATTTATCTAAGTCACCTAAGCACCCAGATCTATTAGTATATTCCCATTTTACTAAATCATTTAAATCTTTTACTTTTCTTTTTGGAATATCAAAATCTTTTAAAAATTTATCCCACATAAAAACAGTCTGACCACCTTTAAGTTTTTCAATCATTCTAGTTTTACCTTCTAAATCATTATCAAAGAAATATCTTGCAGTAGGTATTTCATTAAATTCAATTATTTGTTTTTTAACTCCGGTTAAACCAATAGAGTTATTCATAAACATTGCATCTATAGGACCTTCAAAAATAGAAAAGTCTCTTGACATATCAACTGTTAGTATTCCAAATAACATTGATATTTTATTTAAGTTATCTAATTCTTCTTCAGTAACCTTTATTGGCAGTTTTAATCTATCATAAATTCTTTCTATGTTCCATGTTTTATATTTAGGACCACCACTGCCACCTAAGTCTCTAGTTTGGAATCCTAATATTTTACCTTCGGGTGTTAAGTTAAAAACATATAGTTCTCTACGTCTTGGATCAAAACCAAACCTTTCAGTTTTATGATGAAGTAGTCTACTCTTTAAATATGGGTATGCTTGATAAGTTAAAGTATTAATTGGATATACGTTAAACCCTAAAGCTATTTCGTCAAAGGTTAATGCTAATTCTTTTGCTTTATCAAAAAGATAAAAATCTAAATTTTCTCCTAATGAAAAATGTTTGCGATTTTCTTTAATATAATTAATAACATTAATTCTATCATCTCCTTCAAAGTTTTCATTATGTTCTGCTAAGAATACATCTAATGAAGCATGAGCTGAACAATTATAACAGTGAAAGTATAAATCATTCCAATAAATATTTCCTCTCTTTTTTCTTGGTGTATCATGAGAATCACCACAGTAAGGGCATGCAAAATTTAACCTACCTTTACTCTCCAATATTCTTCTTTTCTCTGGATGAGTATGATTAGTATGAAGAACTCGGACTACCTTATCGATAATCCGAGCTTTCATTTCAGAAGATATTATTACTTCTTCTGCCATACTTATTAAAGATCTAAACCATTAATGAAATCATCAAAGTCATCTTTCTTTTCTTCACCCTTTGTAGGTTCAGCTGTAGTTGTCTCTGTTTCAGTTGTTGCTTTAGTTGCAGCAGCTTCAGTTACCTTTGGAGTAGATGGAGCTGGTTTTGGTGCAGTTATATTTGATATAGAATCACCAGGTGATGTGAATTGAGATAATACATTCATTACCTTTCCTCTTATTACATCATCCCATGCTTTATAACCCCAGGTTGTTAAATCTGGCGCAGTACCTAATAAATCCAATATTGCTTTACGACTAGCATCATCGTCAGATACTGCTTCGCCGTTAATTGTCATTGGAGATTTATTTCCGTGGAATTTACTAGAATCATAATTAGGGAAACCACCTTTCTTTGAAATTACTAATTCAAAATTCTTTCCTTCAAACGGATCAAATACTTGAGTAGGTTCATCAAATTGTGGATTTAGTTCTTCATCAATTTTAGTTTTGATTTTATAACCAAACTTCATGATTTTAACTTGCCCTTCTAGATCTCTGTTTTGTGGATCTTTTATGATTTGTACCAATGCATAGAATACTTCTCTACGCTTTAAACCTTCTGACATCTTTTTGTCTACAGCAGATTCAGAGTTTCTTAGTTTAAAGAACATATCCTGTACAGGACATTTTTCTCCAACTGTTGAAGGGGAATCAGCGAAAAAGCCGTTTCCTTCTCTGTCTTCTAACCAGTAGACATACTTTCTTTCAAATGGTTTTCTTGGGTTTTTAGCATTAGGTAGAAACCTAATTAAAGAACGGTAAGTTCCGTCCTGTCCTTGATCTGGTTTAGGTGAATAAAGATCACTCCCTGCGGAAGATGGTCTTTCACCAGTGTCTAAATCTTTTACACTTACGTTAAAAATGTCGAATTCATTTGCCATGTTAATTGCCTTTTTTTGTTATTATTAATTTATGATAACAAACCTCCGTGCCTAAACTCCTTTTAATTTTTATTGCCTATTTACTTCGCCTTGTTATCGCCTTTTTAAAAGTACCAAACTTTTTAGTACCTTTGTTTATTATATATCTCACAAGACAGTTTGTTTCAGACTATTTGTACATTTTTATCTATTATTGCAGTTATATCACGTTCTCTTAAGCTTAATATATTTTCACCTTTATATTTAATTTCAGTGCCTGCTAAATCATGAAAAAGAACCTTTATTCCTATCTTAAAATCTTTATCCTCAACACCTTCTCCTACACCAATCACAGTTCCAGAGTATGGAGGTGCAAATTGGCCTTCTTTTTTTAATAAAATTATACTACCTTTTTTCTCTGGTTGTTCATCTTTTTTTAAAAATATTCTATTTCCTAAAGGTTTTATCATTTTATTTTAATTTTTTTTACTGAAAGCTGAAACAAAATTACTAAGTTGCAATATAATTTTTAACTATTCAATGTTAGAAAAGTATCTAGTTGTTAGCCTTCAAGGCTTTAAGTATAAAGTAGGCATCAACGATGTCATCGATAGGTTTAGGTATTTTTGTGCTGAAGTCTTTTCCTTGAACCCATTTCCAAAGTTTAGTGCTCCTTAGGTTCTTATCATTAAGGACATCATCTTGGAATGCTTTAGCCATATAATGTTTATTAGCATTTCCTTTACCTGCTAACTTCTTTACATGAGATGGTTGAAATACAGATAAATTTTCTATAGAGTACTTATCTATTAATTCCTTTCTTAAAAATGTATTATATTGAATTATGTCTATAAATGAATTACCTTTAGAGCCATATGAAAATCCTTCTAGTGCAACTGCAACTTTATCACCTTCAAATAATGTTGAAAATATATTAACCATAAGTGAACTAATATTTCCGGCATCCTCTAACTTCTGTCTCTCTCTAGGTAAAAACTCTTTACTTGTAACTTGCCTATTATAAGGAAATCCTAATAAAGCATTATCATCCATTAATTCTTTATGTACACTAAATGCTTTAGGTATTTTTCTACCTTCTTCATCCCATATACGATTTCCATAATTAAAAAAAGTTATAAAGTGATATTTGCCATCGGCTGTTTCAACACAGGCACCAGGGCTATTTAATGAAAAGTCAATTCCTATATGAATCATTCTAATTATATTCTCTTGCCGATAACTGCACCGAGTGCAGCACCTACAAGACGTGAGGTTAATAAATCATAAAGAGCACCTTTAGTAACACCTAATACTTTAGCTACTGCTTTACCTATAGTTTTTCCTAATGCAAATCCAGTAAGACCACCAAAAATAGAACCTAGCAGTCCTTCATTAATTATTTCTTCTACACAGTCTTCTAAATTCTTACCTTCTTTTTGAGCTTCAAGAATTCTTTCTACTGCTAAATCAATAGCAGCATCTTGCTCTTCTGTTAGATCATGAGATTCATTTAATAAATCTTCTATGTTTAAAGAATCTTCTTTATTCTCAATTAGGTAATCTTTAAATGTTTTCATTAGTGTTCTTTATTTGTTTATATATTAGGTTATGTTAACAACAACATCTAGAATGTTATATCCAAAAGTAATATCAAAAGTTTGGAATTCAATAGTATTACTTGAAAAATTTAAATCCAATGCACCTACTTCAGATATAAACATATCTTTAAGTTGAACTGTTACAAAGACAGTCCCATCAGCATCTAACATTTGAACGCCAACCCCTTCTGGTAAATATGGATGTTTTCCACTTAGCTTATAGTAATAATCAAACATTTCTATAGCCATCCAATAATTAACATAACCATCAAATGCTTGCATTGTGACAGTCATAGTTTTATCAAATAATTGTTGCTTAGGTATACTTGATCTAAATGCACGCTGATTACCAGGATAATCTACCTGTGTAACTGCATCAAAAGAAGGGCCTGGTAAATTTAAAGATTGTATTCCATAATTCCAATAATCAATAGGTTCTTTAATTAATCCTCCAGGAATTCTTGTAAGAAAAGGTTTATACTTTTCGGATATCTCTTTAGGTATAAATGTTCTAGGAAAGTCAAATTTAAACTGATTGTTTCTTGCACTTAATATCATAATTATTCGTAATTTCTATTTCTTCCAAAAAGTTCATCTTTAATGTTTAGGAATGAAAGTGGGTTTCTTCCTATAGTATAATTTTGTAGATTCTTGGATGCATTTCTATAAAAGTACTTTTTCTTTGATCTTGTTTGTGCAACTTTAGCAGATTCTTTAATAGCCCTTATTTGTTGTTTCTTTTTTATTTGTCTAATACTAAATGCCTGCGCTTCTTTAGCCCTGCGATTAATTAATTCTATTTTAGTAGATTTTAAATCTTTACTTAATTCTGCTATTTCATTTGTTAATTCTTCATTACTATTTTGTAATGTATTGATAGATAGTGTATCTTCTTCAGCAGAATTTACTAATTCTAAATTTTCTTTTTTAAGAGCTTCATTCTCTGCTTGCAATTTTGCTAATTCAATACTATATTCTAATCTTTGTTCTTCAATTTGTGAAGTAAGTGTTATTCTATTAGCATCATCTACAGCTAACCATATACCTTGATACAAAACTGATTCATCAGATGTAGATCCATCTTGAGGATCAATCATCTTTGTAGAAATATAAAAATTATTATTAGTTAATGCTAATATTTTTTTACTCTCTGACCTTGTTATTCTAAATAATACTTCTCCTTGTGATAAATCTACTTCAGCTACTTGTGTATGATTTTTTATATCAATATCATCAGTATCCCCAAGAAAGTTTAAATATAAAGTTCCTACATTACTTAAATCTATTGGCTTATCTTCACCGTCAACCTCATCATATAAAGTAAAAAGAAAATAATCATCAAAAGGTGATATGCGTATCATTCCATCACCTTGTGGTAATGGTAATTCATTAACGGATAAATTAACAAATCTCTGGTAATATTCTTTTTGTTTTTTGGTAACAGACACATTAGTATTTATGCCACCTACTACTTGTTTAGTTTCAGCCTTTTTTTGAATCTGTTCTGCTTCTGATAATTTATTCTGTTGTGCTGCCATCGTTTTCTGTTATTGTTTGTATTTTTGCAGGCGATATTGCTGCCTTAACTTTTATCCTATCCCTAAACGTAGTTACATAACTAGTTTTTACAACTAACTTTTCTACTATTTGTTCAGAAGTATCAGCATTATCTGTGTTAGAATTGCCTGTCCCTATCACTATCTGCTTACCGTTATCATTATTAATTTGATTATAAACATTTGCCACCGTTGGTACAACACCTAAATTAATTTGCACCATTTGTCTTCCATATTTCTGTGATTCAAATGAAGTTAGTTTGGCATTTTTAATTATCTGTGTAGCATCTGCTTTGTTATATAGTCTTAACACATAACTGATAGAAAATGAAACTGCTGTGTTTGCATTTTTAATAATTGGCCTAAATAATACAGGTTCATCAAAATCGGAATCTTGTGATATTACCTGAAAACTAGTTTGACTAAACGTTGTGCCTACTTGCTCAATTACACTTATTTCATGAAATACCATATATTGTCCACCTGATGAATTTAATTGAGCAATAAAATTACTAAAGGTAGATCCTGCTACTTGTCCAGATAATTCAAAATAATCCCCAGCATCTGACTGCTTTACTTCAGCATATAAGTTATCATAAATATCCCTATTTAGTATAGACACCGAATTAATTTCCTGCATCTCATAAAAGCTATATGCATTTTCTACAATAGTTTGATAAATACCTGTTGCTTTAAGAGTTATCGGTGGTGTTCCTAAAAATCCTTGACCTTCTGTTAACTTATATCCAATACCATTGCTATCAGCAGCATCAAAATTATTATTCATATAATATAATGAAGGGACTCTCCATTCAATATAAGTAGCATACAATCTATCTGCAATCAATAATGGCTCAGGAAGAAATGTTGGTGTATCAAGTTTTAAATAACTGATAGAAGATAAATTTAGCATTACACCATCTCTTCTTGGTACTAAAGCTTCAAATATTATACCATCAAAACCTTCAAAATTAAAACCTGCAATAAAATGAACTCTAATTTTATCATAAGCAACATTTAATTCTGGGCTAAATGTTTGTAAAAGATCAGCACTATCTGTTAATGCTGGACTAAAGTCATTATAAGGAACACCTATATCTGTGTCTAAAGAAACATATTGAGTTTTAGTTTCATTATTAGATACAGCAGAAATATCTCTATAATTACCTAGTACAGAAGAAACACTATCTGTATTAAAGAAGTAAGTTCCTTTAGTATTAGCATCTCTCATAAGCTCTACTGGGTAAGAGGCAGTATTAAACGTAGTCGGTGTGGCCTGACTAGTATAAACATACTCTATAAGTATTTGCTCAGATATTTGTATAAACCTTGATGATTCCATTCTATTCTATTTATTTACCATTGCAAAAGCTTTGGGTTCCAAGAAATTCCTATTCCGATATATGGACCAAAATTACCATCACCAGTAATTCCCATTCCCATATTAACACCTAATCCAAAAGGTTTTCTATTTTTCATTTGTATACTTTTAAACTCAGGACTATTTTGATCAATCATAATACCTTGAGTATTGTTAAATGTTGTACCAGGATAATCAGAAGTTAATTTAATAAAAACTTCTTTAGTTTTTTGATCCTGTGATAACGTGGCATCCAACCATATATTTTGTTTTAATCCTATTGTAGCAGAACCAAACATTAAACTATCAGTAAATGTATAAGGTAAAGATACATCAATTAATCTTGAACTCTTTGCCCAATTACTTTTAGAGTTAAAGCTTAGTACTGATTTAAAATCTACACCATCTTGTTTAACAACAGTATCTTTGGTTTTAACTGGAACTTCTACAATTCTCTCTTCTACAACTGTTTTATATTTTACAATTGTTATAGGAGGCCTACTCTTTTCATATTCTAGACTATCTCTTAATTCCTCTAATGATAAATTAAGACCTTTTATTTCACCAACTGACTCTCCATTTTCATTTACATAATTACGAATGGTATCATTAGCTGCCACGAGATTATTTTGAAATCTGGTAACTTCGCCTTTGGCTTGTTCAGTTTCATTACATTGCCTAACCAATAAAAATAATAGCACTACGATTCCTCCCAGCAAAAACATCCTAGTGTTCTTTGGGTCTGTTAGAATACCAAGAATATTTTTAATAATTAAAATCATTTTATATACTTCATTAACTTATTAGGCGTTACTTCAGTAGCTCCATATTTTTTTGCAATTTTATCAATAAACTTTTTTTCTTTACCTTTCATTTCATCTACTTCTTCAAAAAGACCATCTCTTTTCTTTGCTAAACTTTGAATACTCTTTTGCATTAAATCTAAGGAAAGTTGAATTTCCCTGTATCTACTTACATAGCCGTTAAGTTCTTTTATTTCTTTTTTTGTCATTTTTATTATTTTAAATATTATGTTATTGGACCACCGGTGGTACCGGTAGTTGCCGTTGTTCCACCTGAAGTATTTGCTCTGTTAACATTCCATGATTGAGCAAGGAAGCTGAGACTATTTATATCCCACCCGTATTCTATTAAAGCAATATCTTGATTATCCGCGTTTCCTGTTTGAGGGTATCCTCTATTGACGGCCGCCTTTGCACCATTCCATACTAGGTCTATCATTACTCTTTTTCCTACACCTAATACATCATCACCGGCAGACATTGATAATTCTATATCTCGTGAAGCCCCAGGTTCAGTTGTACTCCACCAACTTGTCCAACTGCTTCCTATTGGTCTTTGCATTCTCATTTGTGGAAATCTTAATGTAAAATCTCCATAATACTTATATTCATCCTGGCTTAGACCTTTAGTAATTCGATACCTATAAGCTTGGTTATACATTACAACTCTTATCATCTGCCCTGGGTATTGCCCTACAGGAAAATGAAACATATAATTCTTATTACTTCTATTTACAACTTTACTAGTAGACACAGTACCAAATCCCATACCAACGCCAATTTCGATATAAGGAACATTTAGATCAGCTGTAGTTGGCATATTTCCTTCTGCACTTACATTAGGTGAAGGATTTGTATCTTGAGGATTCCATCCATATTGTCGCTGTAAATTAGGCGAATTTCCGTAACCAGGGGCAGAGTTATTAGTACTATTTGCCTCATTAGTTCTTTTTAATACTAATGGAGATGCAACACCTATCTTATTTTTGCTTATAGTAACATAATCTTTAGTCTCATCTTTAGCAGAGACTTTTAATGTTAGTGAATTATCATAAGCCTCATACGGTGTTGTAATAGGATAACCTGCAGGGCTTCCTTCATTACCTTGCATAATAGTTATTTGGTGCATTGGCTCGTTAGTTTGAGTAGCAGTACCACCAACCCATCTTTCATATTTAGCACCAGCTATAACATCTGTTAAATTCTGACTACCAGTTTTCCTAAAAGTACTAGATGCGTTTGTAAGGGTTGAATCTAGATAATTAAATTGATAAGGCCCTCCTCCGCTTGAATCAGGATAAATCGTAACATTCATATTTGACCTCTGCCATGTATTTCTACCTGCAAATCTTGTATGAGGCAGCAAAGGTTTAGTTGGATCATTGGATTGATGATAACCATAATCAATAACTATACTAGGCGCTTCTGTATCAGAAGTAACTGCATTTTGTAAATATATTTGACTATTACCCTTTATATAAATATCACCACCTGTTGTTGTATTAGGTGCAGTTGAAGAATTAATAATATTTATGTTTCCTACTGCAGTAGCCGAGGAATCACTTTGTGAAAGCGTTATATTTCCATCATTACTTACTTGCCCAAGAATTCCACCAGAACCGGAAGTTAATTCTATTGTTCCAGCTGGATTTGAACCTAATGTAGTATCTAATTTTAATTGCCCACCTGCATTTAATTGAATATTTTGATTTACTGATGATGTTAAATTAATTAGGCCTGATACCACTTGAACTACTCCAGTGAGAGCACCCTCTTCTAAAAGGACTGGGAAACCACCACCTGCCTGAATAAGTGTAGTATTAACAGTTCCTGCTGTAGCTACTTGAAACTTATTACCTGCTAATGTAGAACCTTGTCCTACATTAATAATAAAATCAGAGTTCTCTCCGTTATAATCTTCAACTGCTCTAACACCAGTTTGAAATGTAATTGCTTTACCTGCCCTGAACTCTTGTGTTTTAGTAGGAGTATCAAGATAAAATCCTACTAAGTCTTGTGTACTAGTCGGTGTAGTAGCAATTTTTGGAACATTTAAAACTAACTTATCATCATACCCAATAGCAATATTAGATAAAATATTAATATCAGTTTGATTAAAATTATCTGGATTACCTCCTGGAAGAGTAGGATCCAATGGTGCAGTAGTTTCTCTTCCTCCATGAAAGACTATAGACTTTGTAGTAACATCTCTCTGATGAATTAATAATGATACTGTGCTTGATATTGTTCCACCTGCTACTTCATTAGGAATTATATAAGCAGGAGTTAATGGAATAGTACCTAGAGAATTAGTATATTCAGTAGCACCACCAATCATAATAGAAGGAATCCCTTCATTTTGTAGAGTTGCACCAAACCCTTCACCTATAGGTCCATTATAAACAGCAGTCTTATCAGTAAACACTGTAGGTGACCCATATTCTAAACCAAAACCACCACTTTGGCCAGCTGGTCCTTGTGGTCCTATTAAATTTATAGTAGTTGCAGACCATGTTAATCCAGTATATTCCCATACTTGGCCATTAAGTTGTAAATAATAATCAGCTTCTAATGGTGTTGAAGTTGGAAAGACAGCCGTAGGAACAGTACCTGGTAACACTGATGAATTATCATCATACCATCTAGTTCCTTTTGGTCCTCTTCCACCAGCAGGCCCGGTAGGTCCAGCGGGTCCAGCGGGTCCAGCAGGGCCACCACCATTTAATAATATTTGATCAAAATTAAAATTTGTTTTATCGACCAGTTGTGAAATAGTATCTGATGCTATTATTTCTTGTATAGTGATTGGCATTTCTTTTTATTATTTTTTAACTATAGTTACACTAAACCCATACGATTCAGAGAAACCTGTTCTTTTATTATATATTAGCTTTAAATCAAATGGATTTGTATTTAAGGTTTTTGATCCTACATTGTTATTAAGAGTTAACCCGTTGCTGATTTTTTGTGCATTTGTTAATTCTGCTGTAGTATAAGTTGATCCTGTTTTTGTTCTACTTGATAAAGTATAAAAATCAACTTTTTCAACCTTATAAAGCTTTAAGATATTTTCTCTTATGTATTGATTTACATCATCATCTAAAGTTTCCAAATCACCCCACCCATACAAGTCTTTTATATATTTTTTAAATTGTTCTTTTATAGGCGTAAATAAATATTCCATTAATCTTTTTTGATTAAATAGGTAAAATGTTTCTATTGGAGATGAAGGCTTTTTCTTTATAGCTCTAACTCGCCTTACACCTTCAGATCTAATTATTCTTTTATTTATAGTTACCGAAGGTTGATCTAAGTACATAAAAGTACCATCAACTAAGTCAGGCTGTTTTATTGCAGACTTTACAAATGGTGAAGGCTCAAATGTTTCTAATATAATGGTTTCAGGTACCTTAAGATACTTTGATCCAAAAAATGATTTTCTTTCAAACATAGATCTTGTGCCTATCACTTTTTGTGTACGGCTCTTATCAATACTTTTAGTAAAATATGAAGGTTCCCAGTTAGATGCAAATGCATAAAAATCTTTATAGTTAATACCTATCTCATCAATAAGAGGATATAAACTAGGGAATGCACTTTCTCTTGATAATTCTAAAACAGTAGAAGGATCTTCTTGGTTTACCTTATGATAAAAGAAATTTTGTATTTGTCCAAATTTAACATCAGAACTATTAAACTGTGCATTCTTATATTTACAAAGATCCATTACTTTCTTTTTATACTCCTCATCTGGCGGACTTGTAGAAAAATCTATATTTTGATAAGGATCTCTAAAAGATAAAATAGGCAAAGCATAAGGGCTATAATAACCAGCATGCCTAGCTATAGGAGTTACTCTAGGTGTTTTTTGTAAAGATAAGTCATACCCTATAACATCTGCTAAATTAAACGCAGTTGGTTTTGCAGGGTCAGGTAATACACCAACATAAATAGATTTTAAAATATCACTTTGTGCTCTTAATGTAATAGCAAAAGTTTGAGCTAAAGTTCCATCTGAATTTCTAACTTGAGTTCCATCACTTGCTATTGTTTCATATATAATATTTGGATTACCTTCATTAACTGCATCAAATATTTCACCAAAAGAAACTTGATTTAAAGTATTAGTATATTGTAAATAACCACCATCTTGAATTGAATATGTAGCCTCCTTAAGTAACTGGTTTGACGGTGATGAAGTAGGTACTATAAGTGTAGAACCTCCAACAGTAAATTTGGATGCTCTAAATGTATTAGAATCTATAACATCTTTAATTTCTTCAACACTATATGTAATTCCACTAATTCCAAATTTAATATTCCCATAAGTACCATCTTTTAATATTCTAATATCATTTACAAAATTGGTAGGAACACCGTTAAGGTCAGGCTGGCCTTTAATAATATACAGGCCTGTAGAATTATCAAAAGAAGTTTGAGATAAAGAAAATGCACCTGAAAGATTAGTTGGTTTATATAGATATTCGCCGCCCCCGCCTAAGGTTGGAGCACAATTGACCGATGTCTTATAATTACTGTTAAGAGAATACAAACTTGTTCTATCAATAATCTGTAGAGGCGGGGCAGTAGGATTAGGATTACCATTAATACATTTAATATCATAATTAATAAAAACTAACATTACGATAGTTTTCCATTTTTCATTTTTTATAAACTTAACCTCTACATCAGGCTTTTCTTTTCCATTAGGAACTAACATAACCGAAAATCTATAATCATTAAATGATTCATCTTGTACATATGATAAAGCCTGTGCATCAAAATTAGGTTTTTCCGTTCCTATTGCTTTTTGCTTAGCTATAATCCTAACACCTCTTAGAAAGGTTTCTGCAAAATTTTTCTCGTCACCACCGGAAAATCTACCATATCTAAGCTGTCTATCAATTAATGTTATACCTCCAGTTAAAAATTTTTGAATTATAAAAAAATTATTAAAAGCATCTTTTGTAGTATCTTGGAATGTACCTGGTACAAAACTAATCCCAGCTGCTGGATTAGCTTCCTGATTATCCACAGGCGCTTTGTCAACATAACTCCAGGATTCCTCTATGGCATTAGTAGTAAAATATTCAGGGAACTCAGTTAAATAATACCACTCATGAGTATAGCCACTGGCCTCTTGTACCTTGTCCCATTTTGAAGGGCCAAAATTATTTAAACCAAATGCTTCATTCACATTAAGTCTATACGGGTGGTTTCTAACATCTTTACCATCATTAACCCATGCCCACTTATTTATATAAGGAGCTATTCTAGAACTTGCAGCCTGTGAAGTTAAAAAGTTTTCTTCTAACCTGACATATTCACTCTTAATATATTCATCATCAGGATTTTGGTCTTCTGCATCTTTTAATAAACCTATTAAATTATAAAAGCCACCATTATCATAAAAGTTTCTAATATCTGGATTTTTACTTATACCAACATAATCATTAATATCATAAGGTACTTGTGCATTAGGGCCTAGTTCATTATAGTTTTTAAATTCAAAATTTAATTCCCCCTCTTCGCTATAAAGTGTACTATAAAAATCAAAATCAAAATCTCTAACTTCAAAAAATGAAAATCTACCAAAGGAAGGTTTATAATCCGAATAAAGAGCCACTTGGTTAGACCTAGTAACCATTATTTGATCATCATCACATGTAATTATAGCATACTTATCAATATTTTTATATCCAATTATTTGGTCTAATCCATCATATATAGGTTCGTCTGTGTATGGAACCCAATCTTTAATTTCAGCATAACCACCAGTCGTCTGTACAAAATCACCATTTACAAACCTATCTTGGTCACCTAATTCAACTTTTAATAAACTATTATTAGTATCATTACCTCCAACAAAACCACTACTAATATTACCTGTAAATGAAGTAGCAGGATAAGTTTCCAATTGATCAAATTGTTCGGGATACGTAACATCCATTTTAAAACTTAATAAATTAAATCTTTTACCGCTAAATCTTGACTTAACATATACTGTTGTATCATTATATGAAGCTACAAAAAATCTATCATTTTCATTTATTCCTCTATTGATTGCAGATGTTATTGATTGCGCAACTTCTTGTAGAGTTCCGTTAGGATTATAAAATTTTTCGAATGATTTTCCTGGTATAGTAGCCATTGTGCTATCCGCAAATATTTCGCCGACTAAAAGTGGGGCTGCTGGATCTACCCTATCAAAAAAGCTTATTTTTGAACCTTCTTCTACATTATCTAATACCTTTATATACATCTGCGCTAACCCCTTACGACTAATAACAGTTGCATTAGCAAAAGTATCTGGTTCCTTATAACCTGTGAATAAAGATATATCTACTTTAGTGTCAAATAATCTTATTTGATTAACATCCCAATTAGATCCTTTTTTAATTGTATGAAAATCATCTTCTTTATCTTTAACATAAAATATAGATTCCACTTCATCTACGCGACTAGGTGTTGGTAGACCAGTAATGGTTTCTGTTTTTTTAGGATCTAAATATAATAATATACCATTTTCGTTTGTCATTTCAAATGGTGTATTTAAAAACTGCGACACTTCAGTAATTGTTGTTATAGTAGGCTGTTGTGATTTTTCAATATGAGTTCCTTTATAAAAAGCTTCACCAGATATATCAAATTGCCCTTCTTCAATATCATTAACATACATTCCAAAATACCTATTTATAGAATAGTCATCGGCAGTAGGATCATCAAACAAAAATTCCATATTTAATAGATTAGCTAAAATAATACCGTTATTTTGAAATCCTTGTGTAAATAAATATTCATCTTGCATAATAGTAGAATCTTTAACGACCATATCTTTATATGCAAAATTACCAGAACTAGTAAACCCACCAGACTTATAAGATATTCCATTCCATAAAATTGGCTCATCTTTTCTCCATGTCATATTAAGTGGAACTTCTGGAAAGCTTTCTTGATTTCTATAATTCCTAATATAAGATCCTAGCGCGGTACCTTCAGTTAAATCAAATGTTTTAATTGCAGTACAATTCTCTAAAACGTTTTTATTAAAATCTACTGAAGTTTGGGCTGATGCCGTATTAGCATTTTCTGTATCTGCTCTAAAATTATTTACAGCAGCTGGATTATCTAATCTAAAAATTACAAAATATTTTGGGATTTGTTCATTTAACCATAGAGGTGCTAGTGTACCTAAGCTCTGTGAATAGCTTTCTGATGCCACAGATCTGGTTCCTGCACAATAAAACATTTCATACTGATTACGATAATTGGAAAGTACAGCATCATCCTCATATTCTTGGAATATCTCATATGCGGCTTCTTTAGGAAATTTGCCATTATCAAAAAATTTAAAAACATCCTGGTCATAAGTACTAGTACCGTCAACTTTAAATGCTTTAAACTTTTTAGAGGATAGGCGAGTATTAGCACTGAAGGATTCTAAGTAAATATCTGTACCGTCAGATACAACTTTTACATTAGCTGTTAATTTAGGGTTAGTTCTAACTAAACTGTATGATGCTTTGTCAAATAGGTTTTCAGCCATTTATCTTTCACTTTTTTTATATATTCACTAAAAGATATAGCAATGGTTAAATTACAGGTCTGCTTCCCCAATGAAAGTATTAGCTCCCCTACTGCTTCCACCGCCACCACCGCTTCTACGAGATACTGTGGTTTGTGTTAATGAAGGTCTTAACCCAGCTACTACTTTTTCTAAATCATTTAATCCTTTAGTAACAGTCGCTTTAGGGAATACATCTAAAGTTAATCTATCAGATCTATACTTAGCCGAAAACTCTACGTCAAACTGTACAACATCTGAATTATTAGGATATAAGTCAAAACCTATTTTTTTACTATAAGTAAGGTTAACAGTAGATCCGGTTGAATCTCCACCAACATTACCTAAACCACTACCTGATACTGTTCCAAAATAATCAGTCATTCTATATTGAAATACTAATGGTATGCTTACTGCGTTCTGTTGACCAAATTGTACTACTTCTCTAGACTGAATAGAATCACCGTCAACTTGAATGTTTAAATGATTATCAGCCGATATAAATAAATAAGAACCGCAACTTTGCTTTCCTAATGTATATTGATCAAAACCATCAAATGAATTTTTTGCATTACGAGAATATCCACCCGTAATATAATTAGGATCAGTAGTATCCCACAGAGGAGCCAATTCAGGTAAAGTTAATGATGGGCTAGCTTGTAATGTTTGCCCACTATCAAAAGGTACTATTAATTGTGTAACCCCGCCATTACCTGTAGACAGATTATATAAATCAGTAACATTTTCATTTAGATATATTGCCTGTTGCTTTCCATAAGTATCATCAATTGTTAATGGCCCAAATTTTGATTGTCTAAATAAAACTGCACCTGTACCTCTTCCTGCACCTACACCACCAATGGTACAATCAATTCCACCAGCAGGAAGAACTGCCGGCAAAGTAGAACTATCACCAGTTAAAGCAATATAAGCATCTCTATATGCAGCATAGTTTACTAAGAATGGGTGAGCAATAGATACTTGAACAACATCATCACTAGTAGGATAAGTAGATGATGTAGTTGGTAATCCTGTAGCCATAAATCCTCCACCCCAAATAAATTCTGTTGTAGGATTAGATGCCCCACTATCTGATGGTGCACTATAAATATTTTCTATAGTGTCCAAATTAAAAGTGTAATCTCCTATTGGGTTAATATAACTATAAAAATCCCCTTCAGCTGATACATCAGAGTATCTACTGTAAATAAATTGATTTTTGTTCTGTGTAGATTGATAAGGTGGTATTGATACCCTTTGCCCATATCTCGTATTTGCAGTAACATCAGGATTGGTTAAAAGAATTGGAGTTAAATCATATTTTCTTATTGTATTATAATCCGTATCATCACCTCTAAACGTAGCTCTATCATTAGACTGATTAATCTGACTATTATCTAACCATGAATATGTTGCTGGTAAAATTGTAGATCCATTAACAAGATCTCCTACACTACTTGTAGTTGCATTATAAGATGCAGGGTTTTCTGATTGTTTTACCATCCTAGAGCGGTTACCTGTAATTCTTGCAAGTAATTGTAAAGCAGTTTGGGAACGATTACCAATATTAATAAAATATGTTTTTGTTACTATGGCCCCTCTAGGATCATCTAGCCCTTTTACTTCTTGCCCATAAAATCCAGCAAATATTTTTGTTGTAGAATTTCTTCTTAAGTTATATGTATTACCAGTATCATCAACTAACGTAGTATTTAGCTCACCTTGCGCACTACTTAATATTTCTGCAAACAGATCTAATTGATTTTGCATTTCATTTAGCTTAGTAAATAAATCTATTGGCGTTTGATTTTCTGATAAAAAACCTGATGCAATTACAGGTGATGAATGAGCAAAATAAGTTTCGTTTGCAGTAAATGAACTACTTAAGTGAGTAGGTAATCCAATAGATTCTAAATTTTCATTTAATGCAACTAGAGCTAAATCTTCTTGATTCTGTGCTAAGATAGATTCAATAGCACTATCAGAACTTAGGTCTGCTGGAAACTCTACTCTTATTGCTGTACTATATTCACTTTCTAATGGATTAGATGGCCACCCTGCTTCAGATATAGATTTAACTTGTATTTCAACTTGCTCCCCTTTTCTAATTGGAATATCTAATTGATTAATATTTACCGAGTCCGCATTATCATCGTCTATTGGGGTCCATTCATATAAGCCTGTTATAGAATTTTTTGTTCTAGGTCTTAATACACTATCTACTATTACATAATTAGAAAATGCACCTTGGCTAGTTCCACTCCCATCAGTATAAGTAAACTGATTAACAGGATTAGCTGCACCATCTGCAGAAAGATATCTATAACGATACTTAAATTTAATAATATCCTGTACACCGGTATCAGGTGCCGATTTTTCAGCAGGCATTGCCCAAAATCCTCTTACACGATATTTAGGTGTAATACTACTTACTGAATTATCTGAAGAAAAAGAATCTATTTCTGTTACGACTGATGAATATAATTTTGCCTGTGAAGCCCTCTCTGTAATTAATCCTTGTAATGCATTTTTATCTGCATCCCTTTCAACCTCTGTAGTATAATTAGTGGTTTGTATCTTTGTTCTACTTTGCGCGATTGCAACATCCAATTCACTTAATGTAGATTGTATAGTATTTTTTTGATTATTTAAATCTTTAAGTTGTACAATTGCATCTGAATTGCTAACTTGCCCATTAATTAATGATACTGTAAAGTCGTCAGGACTTAATACTGGGGCATTAGGTGTTAACCCTTCTCTACTCGTTGGCATCTTGTCTTGTGCAAATGATAATAAATACCTACCAAAGTCTACTGCATTTTGCTGATAATAATCTGCTAACGTTTGGGCTTCTCCTGCTGAATTAATTGTAGTTAAATTATTTGTATAAAAACCACTACCTGGAGACCAATTAACTGCAGGTATTTTAGAATCTGGATCTATAGGTTTAATAAAAGTTACACATCTTTCATTAAATCCAACTGTAACATCAACTTCTAATGTATCACTCAGCGCAGATCCTATTTTTAAAACATCAGCACCAATGCTTATAGTTCTTTGCCCTTCCTGTAATCTTACAATAACTGAATTGGTACTCGAATCTATTTGAGTAACAGTATATCTTGTATCTATAGGCGTAGAAATAACTTCTAAACTATCACCAACTTTAAGTTGCACCGTATCTGGAAAATCTGCTTCAGAATCTGTATAAAATATTTTATTAAGTTTATATAATTTTTGAACTGTTGTCTGTTCAACGCCGTTAACTGTTTCAGTAACACTTTCTTCACCTATTCTTATTACACTGAAATTACCGGAGTATCTTTTATCTCTTGGTGGTAAATCTACGACAGCTTCATCTAATACATAAGATATATTCTTTTCTACAATTTCCTGTAAAAATGTATCATAATCTATTACAGCATTGCCGTTATATTGAGATTCAAAATAATTTATTTTGCTTTGCGTATTTGTATCTAAAATATATCTTTGAATAATTGCTCTTTCAGTATCAATCGGCGCTTGCCCAGTTATGTCAAAAGAAACATATAATAAAGGGTTAATTAATTCTTCAAAAAACCAATTAGGTTTAATATCAAATTCATTAATCGAATTTATAGCAGTTAAGTCTTGCGCCTCTGTTGGCAGTTTAGCTAAAACTAATTTTCTAAATGTACCATCAGATAATCTAATAGAACTATTGCCATCATTAAAATTAGTAATAGTATTAATGTTGGTGTTTAATCTATCGACTGAATTTTTAAGATAACCGAAACTTGGTATTGTTAATCTTGAATTAGTGCCGTCATTATTTTGAATATTAACAGTTACTGAATCTCGGCTTGATGTAATAGCCTCATTAACTTTCTCAAAGCTTTCTAATGAATTATTAAAAAGTCTAAGAAGCTCCGGGAGTAAAGTTTGTATTGAATTATTTTCAGCCATTATCTATTTTTACTTTTTATATTTATTTGATGCAATCATATACAAATGTTAATACACCTTGTTCAGTACAGATTAAATCAATAATAGGTAATGAGCTTATTTTTGTATTAGGAATTGTTGCAGCTAATTTACCAAAGCTCCCATTATTAAGTCTGCTTGGTGCATCAGTATATATTTTAATATCTCTTGATCCCATTAAAAGAACGTTGTTAAATGTTAATCTAATTGTTTGACCAGTTCTCCATTGAACGGTTGTATCATCAATGTAAATTGAAAGATCACCATTTGCTTGATTAATAGTATCTAATCTTAACATATTAGTATATGTCCCTAATGTTGTAAATACTTGAGGATTAACAACGTTAAGATTCAGTGGAGCAGTTGGCGTAATTTGAATTTCACTACTATCAAACGGAACCATAAAACTATATGCCTGTACATTATTAGAAATTTGAATCTGATTAGGTGTATTAGTATTTACTGTAATACCAGTCCCTTGTCTAACTACATCTGTATTATATTGTAATGTGGTTGCAACTTCACCATTAGCCAATGCCTGAATTTCATCAGAATTTTTAGCAATTAAATCTAATAAAGTTGTACTACTTGCAAATGCCAATGAAGCATTATCCAATTGAGTTTGTAAATTATCAATTTGAGATTGTAAGAATGCAGAAGTACTAACAGAATTTAATGTATTTTCAACTGCATTTAATCTGGTTGCTATATCTGTAACTTCTAATTGCTGTCTTTGGAATATTTGAGCTGATGCCTGTAACTGAGCTGAGGCATCTGAAAATAATCCCATTGAGAAGGTATTGTAATCATTTACAATTGTATCAATACCTGCAGTACCAGGGGAAGCATCAAATCTTAAATTAATTTTAAATCCATAACTATTACCATTTTGCCCAGTTGTAATATTAGGTTTATATTTTGGATATCTTTGAATATAACCACCATCAGTTGTTGGTGTAATATTATCTAATATTAAAATTCCATATAAATTAGTTTTTGTCTTAGAAGAATCACTTAAATCAACCATATCATAATAGACTAAGACTGAATTAAATTCAAATGACTGAGCTAAGTCGGTTCCATTAAACTGTGGGATAGTACTTATAGTTTGATCTTGAACAATCTGTTGATAATCATTAGGATTAAAGTCAACTGAAATTCCATCTAATTCAGATCTTACATACGCAGAGCCTGAATAGCCTGGAGGATTATTATAATCAGCAGGATATTTTCTAATATTAGCATTAAGAGCACTAGTAAACGAAGTCGGTTCTGTAAAATATGCATCAACGGTGTTTGGTGGTGTTGCTTCATCCATCCAATTTGCATCAGGGTCTGTATATCCAGCTGGCCCTGCACCTTGTAAAGGTTGATCATAATCATACCAAGCTAAAATATCTAAACCTTGTGGATGGACAGTTGCAGTATTTCTTCCCATTATATACTCACTGCTACCTTGAATTTTTAGTGATGGTTGATAATTCGTATCAGATACAGAATCAAAGAGGATAGTGGGAGTTCTACCTACTTCTGTTGGTACATTAATATATAATTCCGTATAAGCTTCTCCGGCTTTATCTACATTATTTACAATATCAATTTCACCAATATATCTAACTACCCTTCTATATTGTCGAGTACCTGAAGTAACCTCATCTTCTTCAACAAATCGTGGTGTGGTTATACTACTTACTTTCTCTAAAGCAGTAGCCTCTCTAAATCGCATAGCACCAGTTTCTTTTAGCCATTTAAAGAATACTCTTTCAGTAACGGTTAAGTTTGTAGTGTTATCGTATGTTGCATCACTAATAATAAGTTCTTCTAAATTTAGCGCATAATTCTGAAGACTTTCAGTAAAATTAACATTAGGATCACCTTTTAAGCCACCACTCCAAATAGCACCATCTATTGTATCAAACTGCATGTAATTTTGATAATTACTAAATGTAGTTGGATCTAATCTATCCATATCTGGTAGATTAAGAAGCACAAACTTAGAAAAGACTAATTTTAACTCATCATTATTAAGAGTTCTAGATAAGTCTTTAGCAGATGAAGAGAACGTGTAAAATGTTCCCCCGTCTGCTTGCGGAGTTCTGATTAAGGGCGTTGTTGCCATGTATATTTTCTTTCTTTAATTATTATGATAATACATATCCATCTCCACCAACGATGAACCAAACTGGTAAACCTGATCCATTGTCAATTGCTAAAAGATGTACACTTTCTCCTAATGCATTTAAAGTAATTTTATCTAATGCACCAGTTGTTACCATGTTACCGGATACACCCTGTATTACTACATTACCACTACCTTCTGTGCAAATAAAGAAAATTTCTTGTCCTATGCTACCATTGTTAAGTAATATATCTAAGTCAGATGTAATATCTGTATTTCCACACCTATTAATTGTATACGGTGGAATTGCAGTACTAGATCCAACTTCGATTGTCATTGTTGCACCTGCTGTTGTATCATTAAGAGGTGTTGGGTTTGTATCATTTCTGAATATACCACCACCTGACATACTTAAATTACCAGTCATTTTAACATTCGTTAGAATATCAAAAGTACTAGCATTTATATCAAGTAGAATTGTACTTAAACCTACTCTTAATGCTTCAGTTGAAACGTTTTGTAAATTAGTGATAGTACCTGCAGCTGGAGCAAAATATACTTCCATTGCATTAATTTCACTAGCAAGAACATTAAAGTTATCATTAATTACTAGTCTTGATCCTGATAAAGAATCGGTTCCTAAAATTTCTGTTACGCTAATTGCCATTTTATTTTATTTTAATTTTAAGATTGTCTAATCTCTTTTATGTTTAGAATATTTCTACTCTTTTTATATTTATTCCCATTCGTATCTGTAAGTTCTAATGTTATCATATACTTTCCTGGGTTCTTAAAAAGATATGTTAGATACTTGCTTTCAGAATATATATCAGCCACTGATGAGTTAGTAGTATTAGAGATAGTCCACTTAGGTCCATCCTTTCCAACTATTCTACATTTATCATAGACAAACATTGCCCATGTCATTGGTGGTAATACCTTTCCATCATTAATAAATTTAGCAGTTCCCCATGTAGGATTACTTGTTACACTTTGGCTAAATTTATAAATTCTACTTAAACAATCAATATTACCACCAGTAGGATCTGTTTCAAAAGGTACATAACCTGATGAATTACTCGGTATTGCAAATATTGAATTTAATATAGTAGTGTCAGGTTTTACTAATAGCTTACTTATATAGTTTATGTATAATGAATGACCTAATGGATTATCAACCTCTACACTTACAGAACCAGGAACACCCGTAGCTAAACCTGTATCTGCTGTCCATTCTGGGGCTAAAGTACCACCACTTACATAAGCAGTAATAAAATCCCATTCAGCATATATTAATAGGTATAAATATTCTCTCATTAATAAAGCTCTAAATTCATCAATGGTTTGTCCTGGTTGTTGTGTATAACCTGAAGTATCAAATACACCGTTGTTAATCGCCTCAGACATTGCATCATAAGTTGGTCCTGCTGGTGATGTTTGATTAAACACATTAGGATACGCACCAGGTAAACCGAATGTTGTTATAGTATGAAGTAAATGTTCTAATACTTCTGTAATTTGTGCCTGTGGTGTAAGGCTGTCGTTTTGCCAAATAAAATCAACATTTGCATTATCATCATTAGTTTGGTCCCATCCTGGTAAAGTATCTAACGCAGGAATATATGAACCCATTCCAACATATCCAATCCTCTGAATAGTTTTTAGCGATTGCATTTTTTGTAACACCCCAGCTTGTTTATTATAAATTACATTAGAGCCTGTAGGATCTAATATCATTTTTACACACCTTGCTACTTTTTCTACAAAATTTTCTTTAACAGCCGGTGCTCCACTTATTGCACCTAAAGAAATTAACGTCATTCCATTTATAGGTAATGCTTTTGCAAACGGAGGGTAAAGATTAGTTGATTCTATAGGTCCACCAAAATAATCTGTTTGATTACCAGTTCCTAAAGCACATACTCTTACATTATTTGTATCTACGATATCTACAGATTTAAAATTTCCATGCAATCCAAAATACCTAGAAACTGCTTGAATAAACATTTCACTATTTGAAGAATTTAACACCAAGTTGTAAACATATTTATTAATAATAGGATCTGTACTAAGATTAAGCTGGTTAGCGGCATCAGTTAAAGTAAAAGTAGAAGCATCGAAAAAATGAGTTCCTATATTACCTTTTATGTCTACAATTTTTAAATAAGTATCAGGCTTTATTTCACTAAATTGAAAAAATGCAGGAGTATCACCGGTTGTAGATGTCATGTCCCACCATAAATGATAGCCTTGTTGCCATGTACAAGATTTATCATTTAAATTTTTCCATTGATATGGTCCACTAAAACTGGCTTTACCGCCATCTTGAAAATTAGCAATAGTAAAATCAGTAGAAGTACCAATACCAAAAGTAGCTAATATTGCATTAATTCTATCAAGAGAATCATATAAGCTAGGCGTTTCTTCCTCCCATGTTACAGAAGGTGTTATAGGTAAATCCCAAAGAGATCCATAATTTTTCCATGTATATTTAGCTTCACTGCTCCATGTATATCTTCTTTTTCTACTTTGATACCAACCAGAATATTCTACTTCTCTACTCTCCACACAAATTGCACTTTCTTTTACATTAGAAGAAATATTATTATATAAATCAAATAATTTCATTTCAACATTATAATTACCAACATAAGGTAATGTTAATGGAAGAGTACCGTATTGCCCTACTGATCCTCTTATTCTAAAAAAATACGCAGGGGATACTTCCGATGCATCCTTATAAATAGTCCATTCTATTTCAGTAAAATTACCTGACTCTAATCCTTGCCAAGTAAATAAAGTTTCACCTGGTAATTGAATTATTGTAAATTGACCACCACTAGTAGAATTAGCTAATGTTACGCTAGTTCTAAATCTATTAACATCATTACCGTAAGCTCTGATACAAGGGCCTATATCATTAGTAATTTGAGACCAATCAAACCACAACCAAGGATCTGTTTGTGCAGTCTTAAGTGCAACTATTTGATTAAATATTGAAGTAGTTATTGTTTGTATAGTATCACCAAATACAACAGTATGAGATGCTGAAGTATTAGATGCAGGATCACTAATGGTATACACATCACCAACAGCAGCTCCTTGTATATTAAAATCAAATGTAAAGAAATCATTTGCATTAGTTAATTGATCCCATGTGCTATCAACATTATCCCAGGTAATATTATTAAAGCTATCATTAGTTAATGTAACTAACGCCCCTGCTTTTGCCCCCGGTTGATCCGGTAAGTATTCAGAAGAATAACCTTGTTTATAATTAATGCTTTGGACTTTATTTAAATTAGGAGCATATCTTGCAAAGTAAGCAGCATAAACTCCTGCAACAGATTGTATTGATACATTCCCACCACTCTGTAATGTACCTAATACACTGTTAGGATCTGGCCCAATAGGTGATGGTGGTAATATTTGCCCAGGAACATAATCCATAATTAGATTTTGTCCTACTGCTGCTTTCCCACCAGCTAAAGGTGCAATATAAGCATTACAATAATTAATAATTGCTTGTCCTACAATAGCAGCTTCTTCCAAACAAAATGAATCAAATCTTCTTAAGTCTTCTATGTAAGTACATGCGGCTGGAAATACTTTAAAATCTGTGTTAATACCAGCTTTAATTGTATTAGTGTCATTTCTGCTAATTGTATTAGTAACTTCTAATAAACCAAAGAAATCTGCTTCAGCTGTAATACCTTGTATATGAGCATTAAGTGGAAGATATTCTTTTTCTAACTTTCTTTTTAAACCAAATAACTTAATTAAAATTTCTTCTATTGTAAAATCTTGTAATTCTTCAGTCACAGGTAAATCTTCATCTGTAAATTTATTAGGAACAATCCTATTAATTCTATAGATAAGCTCAAACATACTAGTCTTTCTAAAATTCTTATTAGGTAAAGTTATTTTTTTATCATCAAATTGAGCAGTAGGTGAAAATAAATCTACACTACTACTTTGAATATACTTACCAAACTGAGGAGAATTAGCATTTACATTTTTCCAAAATTCTCTAAGCTTTAAATTATCATATCCAAAAAATTTAATAGCATTAATTAAACCTTTATAAGAACCTATATAAGGGTATATGTTACTACCCTCTAGCATTATTTCTTTTCTCTTAATATTGATTTCAACATAATCAGGTAAAACCTCTTTTATGTTAGTTTCTCTAAAGACATCACTATCAGAGGCGATAACATTATAACCCATATTTTGAGTCATAACTTTTAGTCTTTCATCTTCTTCTATACTTTCAGCATAAACCATAAATTCTGCAACTATAGAGTTAGAGCATTTATCAGTTATAACTAATTTTCTTCTATAAGTATTTTCATTAGGAGATGAAAATGTAAAATCTATTTGTAAAGCCTCAGACTTAATTTCATCGGTTACAATAAAACCATTACTATTAATAGTTTGATTAGGATCATACTCTAAAGGAGAAATGACACTATCAACTTTTATAAGAGGAGGTCCATCAGGTTCTTGTACAAGAGCAGATTGAGTACCTGTGATAAACTCCTGATTAAATTGAAAAAGAAATATTTCATTAGGCTGTGTAGTCTCCCAGCCAACAGTCCAATCACAATCAGATCCTGTTGATGCAGATTCCGATAATGAATGAGGCCACCCAAACATAAAGGTACCAGTAGTCTTATTTACTAATTTCTGTAAAATAAATAACTGTCCTACTTCAAATAAATCAATAGAAACCTGAGGCAAGAAAATATCACCAGTCCACTTGTCAGCGGTACTGTCATAATCCATATTGTAATTCTTCCCGTGCTTATCAAAGAAGTATAAATGTTGCCAAGTTTTAGCCACTCTTTTTTAATTTATTTTTTGATACCACTTAGGAACTGCAAAGTTATAAAATATTCTTATGTATTTTACTTTATTAATATAAAAAACCATGATAGGATTAAGATATTCCTCCAGGAATTTTTTAAGATGTCTATTTCTAAACAAATATTTTGACATACTATTATTTAATAAAGTTTTAGTATAATCATATCCTGTATTTTTTATATCCCAACCTTCTTCATAAGTAGCTCGGTATAAACTAGGAAATCCTGTTCTATTATTTTTTACTGTTGACATATTATTTTCCTTTTAATGCTTTAAGTGTTGGGGTAGTTTCTAACCTACCAGTATTTAAACCTGCAGAGTTAGCACCGGTCGCAATAGTAGTTCCTCTGTTTCTTTTTGTTTGATTATATTTTTCTTGCTGTATTTTATTATAAAGATTATTTGCAATAGCTTCTTTATAAAATACATTAAGAGAACTAATTTTATTAGCTTCAGGTATAGGATCATAAAAAGTTCCATTCCTATCTTTCCAACCTCCACGAATAATTGCTATATCATTGTTTTCAATAATGACATCTCCAAAACTATCCAAACCTAATTGTGGATCTTCACCTTTCTTTAAAACTATCTTCTTATTTTCAATTAAAACTTTTTGGTCAGTTACAGGATCTGTTCCATATACAGGTATAAAATAAAAACCATCCCTAATTGCTTTTTCATTCTCCTCGGAAATAAAGAATACATTTACAGAATCTATACCTTCAACATTTTCTATAATTGAAATAATATCTGATCTAGGAATCCTATCTCTTCTATTTACATTTAAGAAATATTCATCTAAATTTTTTCTAATTTCAATTCTTATTGCATCTTTATCATAGTTATCAAACCATCTTATAACAACATTAAGAGCATATCTTTTAATTATTGGATCTACTATTCTAGTTTCAGCAGTAACAACTTGTCTTCCACTTTTATTTAATATTTCATAGGTCATAGCCTTTTCTTGTGTTGTCATTGTAAATTCAACTTCAGGTACACTAAAATAATCTAAGTCACTTGTTAATTTTTTCTTTACATCTGGAATTAAAAATAAGTAAATAATATTATCATCATCGATGTATTCATCATTCTTAGTATTATAAGCATCTATGAATGACCAAAAGTCATATTTACTTAAATAATAAATGTAGTTATTAGGATTAGCTAAAACAAAAGAATTGCTTTGGTACGGCGCAATTAATCGAGTAAAATTAGGATCTTCAGAATCAGAACCAAACATTGGGTTTCTTGTAATATTCATTGAAAGAATTTCATTTAAATCTACTTGCTCACCAGAAGAATCTGTTCCAGGATCTATAAATTTAATATCTAATTGCTTGCCTCCTATATTACCAGCAACACCTCTAGTCTTTACATAAGTGCACCTAATTCTAGAACCTAAAGCTGGAGGTTTTCCAAATTGATTATTTCCAAAAAATAAACTCAATCCTCCATTAACGCTAGTTTTTACCATTACAGTTTTTTCACCATTGTTCATGTCATATAATGAATCTACTTTTTTCCATAATTCACCATCTACAAAAACATCCACTAAGTACTGATCTGTAGGATCCTTAGTGGTTAAATTATAACTTTGCAACGGATTACCTGAACCTGTAAATGATTGCTCGTCTTTTTCACCTTGAATAACTTCAACATTTACAAATTGTTTATTAGTTTTATCTAATCTTATAAAGTCGCTATTAAATTTTAAAAAGTATTTTAATCCGTTCTGTCCAATTTCAAACGGTGCACCATTCATAATTTGTACATAATCACCATTAAGAAGAGTTGATGCACTTGTGTTTAATCTTAGACCAATTATTCCTCTCGCCGAGATACCTCTTGTAGGGTCATGGCCTGTTAATCTGGACAACCCATAAATAGATTCTATATTTCTAGCTCTAGATATATTTAATTCTGTCAGGGCTGCTTCTATATAAAAGAAAATCATTTCACCTAAATTAGAAACTACAGTCAATATTTGACCGAATGGTGAAGCAGGAGTAAATACCTCAATTGCTTGGTCATAAGTACGCTGGAGATATTCAAACGAATCTTCGAATAACTCAGTAGCTTTTAATCGTGTTTTACTAAAAAATGACATTTACTTTATTATTTTAAAAAAGAGCACCAATAACTCTTTGTTCATTTACAAAAATATCAACTAAGCAACCATCTCTCTCAAGGGTTGAAAAGAAACTAACCTTTGTGTTTATATCAAACCCAGCAATATCCGGTAAACAGTATGCAGTTATCTGACTATTAATATTATTTTGTATAGTGTTTTCATTTAGTACTAAAGAAAATATTAATTCATCTAAATTACAACCAATACCAGGGGCTCCTAAAACATCACCTTTATTAGTAAATAAACAATTCTCTATCTTAAGAATCAACTGAGATAATGTATCACTGACCTCTAAAGTAGCATCATTATACTTAGGAGCCAATGCATCTCTACTATAAATATCTTTAATCATTTAAGAACACTAATTTTTTATTATATATTCTCTTTTATTTTAATAGCTTTCAGATTATAATTATCCTGTGAAAAAGTAATCAACACCTTCATCGCCTTTGATTTCTTCAACTACTCTATCTACTTCTTCTCTACCTTCTGAAGATATCATATCATAATTTATAGTAATATTACCTGGAAGATTAAAAGAAAAGGTTCCTAAAATTCTAGATAGTTGAATTTTGGCCATACCCATAACATATCGCTGAAAAGCCTCATCTTCAAATAGAGCACAATCAGGAATAGTTGAAAAGATTTCGAATATAACAGCTCTCTTAGGTAATTCTCCTTGGAATCTAAATTTCTTAGTTAATCTATTAAATGTATATGATATTTGTGGTAAAAGGACTTGTCTTGCATTATCCATAAATAAAGAATTAACAACATAATACATTAAATTTTCACTTCCTATTCCGGCCCCATATACATCATCATAAATAAATTTATCAATTGAAAAATCTACATCATCTGCATTGAAGCTCATACTACCGAATCCACCATCTTCTCCACTAAATCCACCAATCTCAAATACATCATTCACAGAATAAACTCTAGATGGCATTTGTACTATACCTCGAGGGTTGGTAATATTTCTCTTATTGGTTATTGTTTGGTGTTCACTAGCAGTACCTTCAGTCCCATAAGGAACGCCTTGTTTAAAGTCAGCTTTATTAACAGCTCCAGCTGGTAATGCAATATACATTTGCTCTACACTATCTTCATATATTTTATAAAAATATTTTTTTGCTCTTTGTATAATATTGTTTATTTCTTTTTTAGGAACTGTGAATGGAATTTGACAAGCAACAGTTAGTTCATCATTAACTAATTTAATTAATGCATCTAAACATGCAGCTTCATCTGGATCATTACAATAAGTATTCTTATTAGCCATACTATTTTATATTTTTTCTATTTCAATTATTTCGGTATTTTCAAACTTAGCCATTTTAGTAGCTCTACCTTTTCTAAAAATGCCACCTTCCATTTCTCCACTAAATACTCCCTTAGCTCCAAAGATATATGAATCTTTGCACATTACATTTTTACTTACATAAGAATCTTCTATCTTACAGTCAGCAGCATCAGTTGCACCAAATAAGTTACTCTCAAATAAAGATGAATTTACAAGTTCTGAACTAAAGATATCACAGTTTAAAATATTACCTTGTATTTTACAGTCTACAATATCAATTCCTTTTATTTCAAAGCATTGCATTAATTCAGCATTTTTTAATTGCATTCTTCCAGTATCAGCATCATAATTAATTAAACCTTCTTTTAAGCCTGCTAAAGTTAAAAGTTTAAAAATCTCCTCTCTCATTTTAGGATAAAATGTTTCAACTATTTGATCATATGTTTTTAGATCAACCATTAACTTTATCTTAGGAAACTTTTTCTTAAATGTCTGATAGTCTTTGTAAGATTCAACTATACCACTGTGCTTTTCTAAAATAACATCTAATTGTTTAAGGTCTTTATCATTATATTGAGGATACATTAAAGTTTCATATAATGATATAACAAAGTGTTCTGTTAAATTCATTATAGTATTATACTTCTTTTCATAATCCTTTCCACCCAGATATCTAAATTCAATATAATTTTTAGGTAACTTAGAAAAGTTTACACCATAATACTTTTCAGATACAAACATATAATTTTTCCATGAAACTTTTTCAGGAGAAGGTTGAGTCATCCCACTTAAAGGAACAATAAATTTTATTGACTTAGCATAAACAGAATCTTTCCTGTTAGGAAATGCTTCATAAATTTTATTCTCATCAAAATTTAATACAAATTTTCCAATATCTAAACCTGATATATTTGCAGGGGTTCCTAATTTTTTTCCATCAAAAGCTATATTAATATGAATAGAGCACCTTTCATTAGTAGATCCATTTTCACGAATCCATTTTAAAGTTTTTGCTATAATAAGTTTTGATTCAACAAACGGCATTGGTCCAGTAACCAATTCAATCATTCCTGTCCCACCTGAATTATCAGGCTCTAATTTAAATGTTTCATCGCTAGGAGTAAAGTCACTATGAGCCTTTTCTTCTATTTGTATTCTTTTATTAAGAGTATTAGAAAGACTTCTTTTAACCTCGTCTAACCCTTCATTAGCAAAGAATTCGAATTCTAATCCAATCTTGGATGCATATATAGCATTTAATTGTTCGTTGGTGTACATGTAGTTCCTGATTTGTTTATATATTCAAACCAGGAATAGGTTATGCTATGTTCATGGTAATCTTACGATCACTAACATTCACACTACCAATTTTTACATTTATAGAATCACCTTTAGATAAATCGGCTCCCTTTAATTTAGACTTATGAATTAAACCACTAATACCTTTTTCTAATTCAACAAATGCGCCGTATGAAGTTATTTTAGTTACCTTGCCTTCAGTTACCATCATAGGTTTATATTTACTATCAACACCATCCCACAGATCAATCTTAGGTCCTAATTGGCTTAATATAATTTTTCTATCTGATATAACCTCTTTAGCCCAGAATGTTATTTCATCACCAGGTTTAATACTTCTATCATCCAATGCTTTTTGAAATTCTTCACTTAATTCAGCCTTAGGAATTAATCCTGTTAAGCATTCATCAAATTCAGCAAATACACCAAACTTAGTAGTACCTGTTACAAACCCTATTCTAGGTTCTTTAATAGTCTCATTTAATTTTTCAATAGTTGAAGGAATCATTGTTCTTAAATATTCCCTGTGTGATACTACAACCGTATCCTTTTCTCTTGAGAATGTTATTGGCATAACAATTATTTCCTTTCCAACCAATACACTAAAGTCATGCAATTTATTTAAACCTCCTAATGAACCTGGCATAAAACATTTAATGCCTGCAACATCTACCCAATATCCACCATGAATTAATTCTTTGACTTTAGCAGTAAAACCAATTGTTGAATTTCCAATAGCCTCTTTAATTTCTCTTAGCTTAACTTCCTTTATAGCATCTGAAATAGAAGCTATAACATCACCGGTCTTTGGGTTAGTTTTTATCTTAATATCAATTTCCATACCAACCTCTAATTGTTCAACAATATAATCTGGTTCTTTTGATAAAGTACAGTACGCTGTGTATTTAGATTGAATGTCAATAAGAGCTCTTTCTCTATCTTTAGATATAAAAGAAACTTCACCTCTTGTCGTGTAAGCTATGTTGTCTTCTATTAATTGAGTTTTTTGTAGAGTGGAATCGTGAAGATTATACATAGAAAGTGCATCAGCGGCATATGCTTCATTTGCCATTAATTTTGTACCTTCTGGAACTTGAACTTTTATTTTCTTTGTATCAAATGGATCATCACTTAATTGAATGGTGATTTCTTGTTCGGTCATTTTTTATTTTTTACGAGGTTATTATAGATTATATATTTGTACATCTAGTATTAGTTATACATATGAGTTAGTTAATTGTTTCATTATGTAAGCCCTACACCCGGTGCACCTAAACCGGCACCTGCTTGAGCTGCTGCTGTTCCTGTTGTAGCTACAACTGTGGTTACTGTAGCTGATCTTATGTAAGCATCGATAGCAGGGCCAGCAATTGCAGCAAAAGCAAGCCCACCTGCTAGTTTAATATCAGCGTTAGTTACTATTTGTTTAGCTGGATCTATATTCTTTTTAGCTTCTAATTCCATTGCGGTTTCTCCTGCAATGAATGCATCCTTCATAGCTGCTGCTAAAATTGTTGGTGCTAATGCCATAATTTAATTTTTTATAATTTATATATTTAAAGAGTTTTTACTTGTTTCTGGCTTAATTCAGCAGGTGTCATTGGTTTCATAGGTGGACTTGTCGGCGAACCTCTATCTCCAATATGAGTATGGCTATTAAATAATGACATAAATTTATTTCCTAACACTAACTTCTCAGACGCACCTTGTCCTAATTCAATCGATGATGCATGATTAACAATAGTATTTTTACAATTAATTATTGCATCTTCACAATTTATTTCTGTGTTGGCTCCACTGTTAATTGTAACCTGAGCAGAATGAGTAAATGTTATATTTCCATCATTAAGCATTACAATTGAATCTCCATTTGCATTTATTATTTCAACAGAATTATCAGGCTTTACATTTACAGTAGTTGGACCTTCAGTTGTAGTATAGTCCATCATTAGCCCTTTTTCTTCTGTAAAGAAAACTTTAATATGTTCACCTTCTCTTTCATTTGTTGCTTCAGATACCCCGTCCTCCAATGTACCTGTTAAACCAAATGCAGTATCATAGATTAATACATGAGAATTTTGATATGATGGTTCTACTTCAGCTTTTGTTTCGTCTGAAGGATAAATGTTTTCATGATAAACAGGCTGATAAAAATTTCCATTATCAAAAGTAAGTCTAACGATAGAACCTAATTTAGGAATTTCAAATTTACCACTTCCTGTATTACTTCCACCATACATTAGCTGATGAGGTCTTGACCACGGTAATGCAGCAGTTGGAATCTTGTATGCACTTTCAGGATCTTCAGGATCTACGCGATCATCCATTTTACCATATACTCTTATCTTGCATCTCCCTTCAAAGATATCATCATTAGTATCTTCAACAATACCTACCCACTGAGTAGTTCTTAAATCATCTGCATTAAAATTTGCTGGATTAACTTTTCCCATTAGTCAAATATGTTTTCATCGGTTATTGTAGAATTAGGAGGTGGCCCAGATGGACCAAACGCATTAATAGAAGTTAAACCTCCTAACGTATTGGTAGATGGATCAAATACCTTATCAGAACCACTTAATGTATTATTTGGTGGATCCGGAGTACCTAAAGGGCTATCACCAATATTTGTTACAGCAGACTCATTTCCGAATGTTTGTAATTCATTACCTTGGATAGCTGCACCAACAGCAGCATTAATTAAACCTTGTGGATTGGCAATGGCACCAAGTACTTGATTCCTTATACCAAAAACATTGCCTAATGTAAAACCTTGTATAGCACTGGACACAGTTCTTCCTACAGCATTAATTGCACCTTCTGCTACATTAGCTAATTGATCTTTTCCAAACTGTTTAAGTTTATCTTTAAATTTAGGATCAGTATTGGCTTGTGTTTTACCTGAATCTAATTTACTATCATAACCAGAAAATTGAGAAACATTTTCCATATCACCATAACTCCATTTAATTTGCGTAGTAGCAATATCACCACCTGTATTTGTAACACCTTCAAATACATTTCCACTTACAGCAGGATCCCATTCACATTCAGTAAACTTAAAAGAAACTTGAGAAGTGTTTTCATTTACAAGTTTTTTAGTATCGTCTGGATCTACGCTTGGATTTAATGCTCCTAACCAGTTTCTTACTGTTTTAAATTTTCTTATTTCTTGTACATATACATATACATCAAATCTTCTCAAATTTGATGGAACAATAAACCTCTTATATCTTGTATCATATACAGCCATTTTATATAAACTAAATAATGCAGTAAGTTTTAAATCTATAGCTTCTAAGCAACCGATAGTAATTCCTTCCTCACCTTTACTTCCAGTATAAGGATCGGTACTAAAAGCTGTAGATTTTTCCCAAGCCTCCAATAAGCCTTGTATTGTTTGAAAATAATATGGTCTAGTTTGATTAATTTCTTGTATACCTTGAATGAATGCCTTTAAATACTGTACTCGGTTTGCCTCTCCAATTTTGGCTAAATATCCAACAGCTGATGGTGTAGATGGGTAAGAACCTTGTGCACTTGAAGAATCTGTTGAAGTTCCACCTAATCCTGAAACTGCAACATTGCCATTAGCTGTTGGTGGAGGGCTTTGTTCTGGTGGAGCAATACCTGCATTACCAGATGTAGCACCATTGAATAAAGGAGAAGTAATATCAAACATTAAACTGAATCCGAGAAATGTAGGATCATCTAATGCAGTTACACCATTATTACCAGAACCTTGTACTGTTGATGGATTAGCAACAAATCTTTTGGCAAACTCATAACTCTGTGGAAATGTTCCACCTCCTAAGTATGAACCAAAGGGTCCAGCTAATTGAGCCAACGCTTGACTACCTGCAGGGTTTGCTAAATCTATTAAAGGCATATCTTTCTTCTTTTTATATTTATTAGGTCGTAGGAGTGAACTCTCTGCGTTGTAATTTTAATCTCATTCTAACAGGTCCAGGGAAAGTTAATATCCATTCAACACCTGCTATAACATAAAAGCCAGTTAAATATTCATTGACTATACCATTTTCCGAATTAGGATCATTTTCATCCGGATCACCTGTTCTAGTTTGAGGGGCTTCATCCCCTTCTATGTCATCATTAGATGGTGCTAATAAAGCATTCTTTATTGGGCTAGCAAATTCTAAAATTTGAACATATATTCTACTATATCTAACAAGAGCAGGATTAACGGTGTCTAATTCAATAACCATTCCTATTTTATTAATTTCAGTATTGTTTTGATAATTCTGAACTGTTGCATATTGAAATTCAGGATGAACATTATCACCTTGTGTTCCTAGGTATTTATATTTAACTTGATCATTCCTCGGTCCTTCTACTTCACCTTCTAAAACTCTACCTTTAGTTGCAGGTATCATACCAGGAGTATCATTAGTTAAAGGATCTACAAATTCACTAACCCATTCTTTTGCTTCTAAATCCCAATATTGTGTATATCTTTTATAACCATTTGCTTTACTAATTTGCCCACTCTTATTTACTAATTCATGTTTAGAAATATACCTAGCACCGCCTTGCATTTGAATCATATTACTCAAATAATTAGGAAAGTCATCTTCTTGGCCCTCTGAACCTTCAGCTCCCATAGTATCTCCTGCATTTTGGCTAAATGTTTGGCTAGCTTCTATGGCACCTTCTTGACTAAATAATCTATTAACATCGACCATAGTTAAATAATAATAAGGATCAATGTAAGAAGTAAAAAATGTTTCATCACTCAAATAACTATTTGCAACAATATCTTGTATCCAAGTTTCTGTGGTATCATTAGGATTTGTCCATGTCATAGTATCAGCAGTCTCCTCAACATTGGAAGCATATCCTAATTGCAATCTCTCTGCAATATTTAATAGTGCATCCCAGCTTGTTACTTCTTCTTCATATTCGACATTTTCAGTAAACAGATTAGGAACATACATCCTTCCTAATATTAAATACTCACTCGCAGATGCACCTCCGCCTCCACCTACAGGTTTACAATCAACTATAGTAAAATCTATTCTTATAGGCTTAAATGTAGTTTCATCACCCTGTGACCTAATATTAACTTGAATTAAGTCACCGTCTTTAGGATAAAATCTAGATGTAAAAAAACCATCAACATCTGCAAATTGTATTTTAATAGTTGGATAAAAAGAATCATTCTTTAATGAAAACAGATTTAATCTATCCATTTGAACATCATAACCATTTATTCTAATGTCTGGTACTACTTGAGAAAACTTAGAAGGTTTTTCTTTTAAAGTAGCATCATCCGAATTTTCTGAACCACTCTCAACATCCAATATTTCCATTGGATCTAATTGTATAGCAGGCTCTATAACGGTTAATATATTTCTTTCAACTGTGCTATCTGACATATCTTAAATTAAGTATTTGTACGATTTCTAGTTGGTAAGTTTGCTCCTAGTTTAATTTTACCACCTTCATATACTTTAGCATCTTGGCCTTGTTGTAACATATTAGGTGGAATAGGTGCCTTTACTCCAGTCTTTTTTGTTTTAGCTTTTTGTATTAATCTTTGTATTCTTGCTTGGTCTTTTTCACTCTGTCTACCTGTATCTACATATTGAGCTAAAGTAGCACTAGGTCTTTCTGCAGGATTAGGTCTTTTATAAACTAAATCTAACTGTTCTAATTTAGGTATAGCTAGAATATCACCTTCCTGTATTGTAAAAGGATTAAAGATATTATTTACAATACATATTGCATCGATATAAGCACCAGTTCCAAAGTATATTTCAGAAATTTTATCTACCCTACCAATCTGATCTTGCTGAACATAGTGTAAAGCCTTAACACCTAATTCTCTCTTATACTTAAAAGAAGGGGCTGATAAATCAAAATACTGTTGCCCGGTTTTATCATCAGTTAATTTATTCTTTAATGTAAGTGATTTTATATTCATTTCTTTATTCTTTTATGAGTCAATTAACATTTGTGTTAAGTTACTAACATACGCACCACTAGTAGCTTGTGCAATTGCGCCAGTAGCACCATCCTTCTTTTTAATATTAGAAAGTTGTTCATTATTAAATGAATCGGCTGGGGGCTGATTTGTAGATGGTTGTAAACTACTAGTTCCTACATCTGGTATAACACCGTACATTGCAACTTCCTTTCCAGCTAGATTAAGTACATCCTCGACACCCTGTGCGGATGCATATATTCTACCTTGGCCTGCATTAAACATATTTTCTATATCTCCTTTATCTCTTGGCTTTCCATGTTTTAAATCAATTTCAAATTTAGCCTCCATAGGAAAATCATCATACCCTAAACCTTGTCCTAATGTCATAGTAGCATTATCACAAATCATATTACCCATCATTACAATTGGATTTAATGGATTACCGACAGTTAAATGCCAGTCACCAGTAGGTTCTCCACTAATAAAGGCTTTCGTTGCAGTTGTACCTGTAGCACCACCTACTTGCTTACCTAAAAAGTTACCAAGCATATTACCTAATAAATTTTTACCAACTTTCTTTAAACCATCAACTATACTGTTAGCATCAAAATTTCCACTAGAATCTCCGAATAACCCTTTCATACCAGTCTCTACATCATTAACTACACTTCCCATATAACCAGAAAAATTACCATCTCTTAACATACTAATGTCTCCAAATTGACTAGCAACAAATCCGCTACTTCCATAATACCTATGCCCTCCTCCAAAAAATTGAGCATTATTAGTAGTCATGGTTAACATATTACTTATAATATCAATCATTGCTATTTTAGGATTAACATAACTTAATGACTTTAGTTCATATTCAAATGTTAGCTTCATATCATTTGTAAACTTTAATCCACGTTTACGAACCATAGTACTATCTACAACATTTACAGGCCCTAATACAAAATTGGCATAAGTAGTTCCTAACCTATCAGCAGTAGAGCTACCTGCTCCATTTTGGGCTCTAAACTTAGAACCTGCAGTTTGTCCTTTTGCAGAATCTGCAACAGCTCTACCTATTCCACCAATTTTATTATAAAAAGGTTGTTGAGTATAACCACCACCCGAAGAACCTGTATCTACAGATTCAAAGTCTGCTGTTATAGCTTCATAATTTAAACCAAAAGACATTTGTAAAAGTTCTTCTAAACTGTTTCCAGCAGTTTCCCCTAAATAAGTTACAGCAGTTACACCAGCTACTTGAGTTGCATCAGCAGTTTTACCTTCTTTATTTTTAACTTCATACTTATAAATATTATCAGTTATAGCAGTAGGAAACCTTCTTAATGTAATTAAATGATTAACAGGAATTTTTTTATAATATTTAGAATATAAAAAATCCGAAGGCTTGTATCCTATCTTTGGATAATTAGTTTCAAAATAATTTATAATCTTAGGTAAAGAAACATTGGTAGCTTGAGACCCACCCATTAATTCATTTTCAGGTTTGTCAATATACTTGTCTTGTTGCCCAGTTTCTAAATTTCCATAGAATCCTTGAAAATTAAACAGAGCATACTTATTAGCTATTGCAGAAGGAATTTGTGTTGTAGCCATACCGTTAGCAACGGTTCCTGCATCAGGCAGCGCAGAATTAACATAAAAGTTTTGGCTATATAAATCAGAAACTCCTTTAGCAAAACCAGTAGCCTCTCCACCAAAAGGTCCAACTCTATTTGCGCTTGCAGAGTTTTCCTGTGGATACATTGCAGCATTGAGTGAATCAATTTTATCAGATAATTTAAATCCCATAGACTAAGGTTATTTTATTATATATTTAACCTAAGCTACTAAGATACTTATCAATGCTTAAGCTACTTTTTTCAAATTTATCGGACCATCCTTTTTTATACCTAGCATCAAATTCTCTCACACTATCTATGGAGAGTGGCCCTTTAAAAAATGGTCTTGCAGAAATGTCTCTAATTTCTTTTAAGTTTTTAGAAATCATATACAGTTGAACCTTTTCAAATAATTCAGATAAACCAACCTTTGTTTTGGTACACATAACTGATTCTATAACTACATAGAATCTTTCTCTATCCTTTTCATTTAATCTATCTTCTAAAACTTTAGCAGTTTTAAAGTCTTCAGCCTTAAGAATCATTTTCCTTGCTCTGTTTTCAAACATATGTCTAAAATTCATATCAAAGAAATGCTGTTTAAGAAATTTCATATTATCATAAAACTTAATAATACGAATTTGATAAAGAGGATTTACTGGATCCCATTTAGAATCTAAGATTTTACCTTTGACTGGTAAGAGTATATTAGGATTAGTATGGGATGCTAATAAGCAATATACATTTTGTCCTTTATTAAATATCCTGTGTGTTTTCATTCAAATTCTATTATGTCATCGAATAACTCGGCGGTACCGTTGACAGTAATATCAGGTGAATGATAAATTTTATAAGTAATAGGTTTATCTGATAACGATTCAACATATGTTTGTATTCCGCCAACAGTTTCTTTATTAAGACTTCCTAAAACATAAAATATTGTTGTAGAAATATTACGACCTATTGCATTTTGTAATTGTCTCATTAAGTATGATGATACTACTGCATCAGATGGTTCATATTGATAAAAATCGTTTTTTGTAAGTTTGTTAAATATATCCATATAATTTATACACTCAATACTCCTAGGAACATTACCTAAAAATGTTTTGACACGAAGTGCATCATTGGAGTATATAAAATTAAATTCTATATGTTCTTCCATTCTTCTAATTCCTTAAGCTCACTCTTAAGTCTTTTTATTTTAAATTCAATATCTTTAGCTGTAGGTTCAAAGTGAGTACCCCATCGTGTATTAATATCCAACACTGTTTTATCGAATTTACTACCGACCTCTAAACCGAGATCATCGCACAAATCAAAAAAGAATCTTTTTACATAGCTGTATTGATTCTTATCATTTTCATTTGATTCATAAACATCAGTTGAGGTAAAATGTTCCCTACCTCCACCATGATTATCATCAATGACTTTTTTGATTACTCCATTTCTGGCTGGTTCTAAAACTATCTTAATCATTTATGATTTTCTTGCGTTTAATTTTTCCCTTAATTCTTTAAAGGTTTTTCTTGCTTCCTTTTTATCTTTATGCCAAGTAGATTTATCTTTAATTGTAATAAGAGCTAATGCATCCCTTAACTTATCTATTTCTTTATCTGTATAACCTTCTTCTTTCCAGTATGCTATCTTATTATTTTCAACTTGTTCTAAATAGGCATATATAGATTTTTCAGCAGCTTCAACATTTGCTTCATGTATCTCTTTGCCTTTTTCTCTGGTTTGTTTACAGATTTCTAACCATTCTTTAAATGATAATTTACTTTTCATTTTTAGAATTCCTTGATGTTTCATAGCCGCTCTTCTTTGTCGACGATTAGGTATAGTTTGATTTGCAGTCTCGCTCATATGATTAATTTTATTATATATTACTAGTTATAAAGTATGCTATTCGGCTTTGTACTTACTATCGATTAATGATTTAATACTATCAAACAAACAATCAGTAATTTCATCTTCAGATAACTGATCTGAAATAAAGTCATGTAATTCTTCATTAACTTCAGTAGGATCAAACGATGTACTCATTAATTCATATACACCTTTTACTGGAATGTTTACAGGAAACTCTAAAAGAAGTTTTACTTTATTATTTTTCTTTTGTTTATTAAATAAAACTCTGATAGGGGAAATTTCTTTTTTAGGAATTGAAACATCTCCTGTAATTTTTTGTATATTCTTAGGAGGAGTTAAAGTAATTTTAGGAGTTTCAGTTTTTATAAATTCTTTAGCAATATCTTCTTCTAATGATTTAATAAATTCATCTTTAAGATCTTTAGCTAATCTGCCACCTTCGTTAAAATTTATCCATTGCTCATCTATATCTTTAATAGTAACTACCCTACCAGTATCATCACCTTTAATCCACTGAAAATATTTACTTTCTGTTACTTCTTTATTTTCCTCACCAGGTAAGGGTGAATTAACACCTAGGATATTTTCCTCAATATTATCTTTTTGCATTTGTTGTCTATTTATTATTATACTTTAAATATAATAATTGTTTAAGTTAACTAGGACAGTTCCCTTCAGCATCTAAAGTATCGCAACCAGCAGGTATTAAGAATGGGTCTGTTGCTATTGTACCTACTTTTAATATTGAAAGTTCTGTATTAAATGCAGCCAAGCTGGTATATGTTTTAAATCTGTTGAGGTCTTGAGCAAATTCTACAACTGGACGAGCTCCGTCAGCAGCAGGGCCAGCTATATAATAATTTACAAAAGTATTTGTATCTTCATTTGTATAAAGTATGATATATGTATTTTCTCCAGGGTCAAAGGTTGCCATAATTAATTTTTATTTTTATATTCCACCACCATCACTAATAGCACCCCACTTATTAATTAAACTGTTACGTGCATTTGTATACAAATTACCAGGGCCTGGAGAGACTAAATTAAATGTACTCGTTCCAAAATTAACTGTCCCGTTTGGCATTGAAGAGAATGAATAATTAGTATCCCATTGTAATAATAGCTGATTATAATTAGCAGTAGATAACTGAAAGACTCCACCAGGATTAGCAAGAGGCTGAACATTAACACTATTATTTGCCCATGCGCCAACATTCCAATTACCAATAGGTTGATCAAATGAAGCACAGTTAGTAAATATACCTCTCATATCATTAACACTACTCACATCCCAAGTACTAATATTTTGATTAAATATCATTTGTTGACCAACACTTGTTCCGTTACCTGAAAATAATTCATACATACTTACGACATTACTAGTATCAAAGTTGGATATATTACCATTAAAGAGTTTGCAACCACGAAACATTTGAGACATATTAAAAACTGTAGACATTTTAGATCCCCATTGAGTAATTCCTCCTAGACTTCCAGTAAAATTCGCGCAGTTTATAAACATTCTATTCATAGGTATTGAAGAACCTCCGTGGTTACTACCAAATGAAGTCCACAGTTTAAAATCTACTTTACCAACACCAGCAAACATATTTGAATAACTATATACCTGTTCAACATCCCAATTAGAAAAGTTAAGAGGTTGCCCTTGAACTCCTGTTGTACCAGATAATAAAGCATTACAATTGGTAAAAACAGTCTTCATATCTCTGACATTACTAACATCCCAATCAGCAAGCCTATTTATTGTTTCTAATAGAGTGCAATCTGTAAACAATCCTCTCATACCCAATCCTGAAGCCGATGCTGGAAATGTAGGTAAGTCTGTACACGTAACGTCTGTAAGATTAGCACACCCTCTAAATGCTTGACCTAAGCCACTTGCTCCAGTAGAATTAGCACCACCTGTTAGTTGTAAATCTCCCCATTGTCTAATTTCTATAACCTTTGAAGCATCTTTCCTGCCGGCAGGCAGAGCAAATGGTGAAAAACAAAATCCTCCAATTGTACCAGTTGCTGAAACTTCATACTGTCCACCAGTAGTATAAGTGTGTTGGCATGCAACTAAATAATTAGCAGCAGTTACTGGTGTAGGTACAGTACCATCACCCCAGTCTATAGTAAAATTAATTGTTAGCCCAATCTTATCTGTCCCATTAACAATAGGAAATGTAAATTGATCAGCCGCACTGGACTGAAATACAGTTTTAGTTGTATCAATTAACATCTTAAAAGCGCCTTTAGAACTTGCTCTTCTACCACTTAATATTTTTCTCATATCTTATAAATGTTACGGTGCTATTTGTTCAAAGAAATATTCTACTCTATTACCATTATATTGAACTGTCATATACATATCAGTACTTGCTAGAAAATTATCACCTTTAATTTTTGTAGCCAATGGTGCACCACCAAATGTAGGTTCACTACTTGCATTTATTAATACTCTTGCAAAACCACCTATTACGGTTGGAGTTGGACTAAGAGTATATCCTATAGAAGTATTAGCAGTAGACATATTATAATATACACCAACTACATTTTGCAAAGATAATGCTGTACCGGTTGATGCAGTTGCCACTGGTATTGCACCTTGTTGACCTTCTGCTCCTTGTTGGCCATTGGCACCTTGAGCACCATCGGCACCTTGAGCACCATCGGCACCTTGAGCACCTGTACCAGTTGCACCTTGAGCACCTGTACCAGTTGCACCTTGTTGACCAGCTTCACCTTGTTGGCCAGCTTCACCTTGTAGACCTGCTGCACCTTGCAGACCTGCTGCTCCTTGTAGACCTGCTGCACCTTGTTGTCCTTGTTGACCAGCTTCACCTTGTTTACCTTCGGCTCCTTGTAGACCTGCTGCTCCTTGTAGACCTGCTGCACCTTGAGCACCTGTACCAGTTGCACCTTGTTGACCAGCTTCACCTTGTAGACCTGCTGCACCTTGTTGTCCTTGAGCGCCAGTATCTCCTTGTTGACCTGCTGCACCTTGTGAACCTGCACCAGTTGCACCTTGTTGGCCAGCTTCTCCTTGTAGACCTGCTGCACCTTGTTGTCCTTGAGCACCAGTATCTCCTTGAGCACCTGTTGCACCTTGTGAACCTGCACCTGTTGCACCTTGTTGGCCAGCTTCTCCTTGTAGACCTGCTGCACCTTGTTGTCCTTGAGCACCTGTTGCACCTTGTGAACCTGCACCAGTTGCACCCTGAGCACCATCGGCACCTTGAGCACCTGTTGCACCTTGAGCGCCTGTTGCACCTTGTGCACCACCACCGCCACCACCAGTCGCAGTAATTGTTATTTCATCTGTTACATCATTAACACTAAATGATATACCAGTACCAGGTAATAAATCAACATCACTACTTGCAGCACCATCACTTAATTGAATACTTACACCACCACTTGTTAAACCAACAGCATTTAAATTATATGCAGCTAAACTTGCATTTTGCCATTCAGATGTAGAACTATTATATACAAGTAATTGGTCATCTTGTATATTTGTAATTTGTACAGGAATATTTCCAATTGTACTTCCACCACCAGCTTCAACATCAACCTCTCCTCTATATAAATGTCCGTTTGCGGAATTAATCCAAAGTGTTCTATCTGCAATTGTTCCACCACTTACATCATTACATAGCGGTCTATTTGCAAAAGTTGTTGAAGGTAGAACTAATCCACCTTGATCTATATTAACACAACCTACAAAATAACCAGCCCATGATCCACTATCAGCAATTAGCTGAGTTAAAGATTGTTCTCCGCTTTGGGAACCTGCACCAGTATAATCACTTACAACATTTGAATAAACACCTACTCTCTGTGGTGAAGTACCTGCAGCTCCAGTAGTATTTGAGAATGAAATAAGTTGTCCTACATTAATTATTGGGGCAGTTGATCCTAACATATCATCTAAAGAAATATTAGATCCAACATATTTGTTTACCGTGCTACCAACAGGCATGCCTGAGGTTTCAGTATTAAAATTAATTCCAATAAATCGTCTATCAGATTTATCCATCTGACTAATAAAGGTGACAGCTTCACGAGTAGTTGGAGTCTTATATGCTATAGCCATAGCAACACCTTCGTCAAATACTGCACTTGCAGCATAATCATGTTCTACAGATAATTCAAATGATACATCCTTTAAAGCATTTTGTTCACTTACACCAGTTAATTTATAAGCCCCTTTATGATCAACTTTAATCATATCAAAAGCGCCACCTTGATCTGTGTAAGTTATTAAATCATAGTTACTAGAAGATTCAAATCTTCCAATTTCTGATGCATTAGTACTAACTAAAGGAATTCTATATGTAATACCTGTGGTTGTTAAAATATCACCAGCAATTTGAGGAACATATAATTCTTTGTTGGCAGATATACTTAAACCGTCCACCGTTAATCCTGCCAATCCAGTAGCACCCATATTAATACCAAAAGAACCATCAGTTCCATAAATACCAGATGTTGCTACTACTACACTATTTAATGCATACTGAGTTGCAGCATTTCCAGTAGCACTAGCATCTCTTAATTGTATTTGATGATCCGCTGCTACATTAGAAAAGTGTATACCTGTTGTAGTATCATTTATTCTATTAAATTGTAATTGACCAGCTGCACCATTTAATAATACTGTCCTAACACTGGATCCTATAGTTCCGTTACTTCCATAAATATTAACATTACCTAATGCGCTAATTGCAACCGGTGTCCATGTAGTTCCATCCCATTGTAGTATATAGCCATTAACAGCAGAATCAGCAGAGGCCGCTATATTAGATAACATACCAATTGTAGGTGATCCGCTATTAAGTTGAGCCAAGTCAACTAAGCCTTCATCAAAATTATAAACAATATTTTTTAATGTGGCATCAGTGCTTAGTGTTAATGCATCACCTGATCCAGTATTAGTTGAATCTAAACCATAAAATTGTAAATTGACACCAACTTTACCTGAATAGATATCTTGATGTGTAGCACCTAGACCTATATTTTCTCCAACATTTACTTCACCAGGATTAGTTGCAAGTGTGTTTATTACTTTTATAGATTTAGAAGCTAAATTATATTGTAATTGAATTCCTTGGCCAGCAATAAAATTAAATAAATCATTAGGTGATGTTGATGAAACGATAGCATCATTACCAGTTTGTAATGCGCCGGGAGGTGAGGTTGAATTAACATTAATTCTTCCAAAACCATTCGCACCCTGTATATTAATATTACCTGAACCGATACCACCAATCATATCCCATTGTGAAGTATCAAAGACACCTTGTGTAGTTCTAATGTTTGCTCTCCACCAAGCTAATACTTGATCTTGTCCTGTGGTTGAAGGATCATCAACAATTACAGGATGATATACAATATTTCCTATTTCATATATTCTATTATCTTCCCACGGGTTAGCTACCATTTTAAAATTGGTATCTACTTCTGAATTAGTGAGTTCTCTTTTTATCTCTGTTCTGAAAAGAATATATTCTTGTAGGTTAAATGACGTTGCCATTGAGTTAAATATTTTTTTATTTATTCTTCTTCTTTATATATTTAGTTTGGAGGATATTCCTCAATCTTAACATCATTATATGGAAATTGTGAAGTATCTTTTACTGAAGTAAACGCTTCTCTAAATGATTTAAGATACCATGTGTTTTCAGACCATCCAGGTACAGCATAACAAGGTGAATAAATTCCAGTTATATAAATATATTTTAGCTCTGAATAATACTTTACATAATCAGCAACTGCATTCTTTATTACTTGAATTTGCCTGTCTATAAGTACTTGTCTACCGGAGTTTCTTTGTCTATCATATGCAGAGCCTGTTTCAAGTTTTAAATTATTAGTAACATCTATTACTTTAAATTCGGTACTAAAATTATAAAGATTACTCGCGGCTAAGAAAAATGAAATAGAAACCAAATCTCCTAAGTTACAATTATCAAGAGGCTTATAGTTTGTATTGTAATACTTTTCCATTGCAGCAACATCTGCAAAATCAATGTATTCGTGTCTTGCCCTATCAAAAAAATCAACCTTAATGTTTGTTGAGGTTATTTTATTTTTTTTCAAAAAGGTAAAGAAGTCTAAAGCTAGTTTAAATGTTATTCCTTCTAAAATCAATGGAGTCTACTTTTTTGTTATATATTCAGTCTTTGATTAGATGGTAGTCATCTATAAGATTGGATATAGGTCCATAAGTGATTTTGCATTGTTTAAAAATTTGTAAATGATCTAAGTTACGATAATCATCAATCCAATATACATGTTTAAATCCTGCATTAACTAAAATCTTGGTGCACATTTTGCATGGAGATAAAGTTAAAAGAACAATGTAATTTTCCGGATCATGCTCTTTAAATTTAGCAATCATATTTACCTCAGCATGAATAAAGCCACTTTCACCAGGTTTAAGACTATCTTCTTCGGTTCCAGTTTCTTCATTTACTTCAGCACCACTATATGATCCATTATAACCAAAACTGGAAATTTTACTAAAATCTTTTCTTAGTGCAATACATCCTACTTTAGTAGTGGAAGAATTAGAAAGATTTTTAATATTTTCTAAAATCTTTGTAAATGTAGCTATTTTTATTTGAAGTCGTTGAATTTTGGTATCCATTTACTTTTAATTAATTTGGCTCTCATTTTTATACCAGGTTCTTTACTTAATGATTTTGCTAATTTAATATTATCTTCATCATCATCAAAAAAGGTAAAGTCATTAAAGCCCATTTCTATAAACTTTCTAAATGCTTGCTTTTTTCTTTCAGCAGTGGACCCTTTAAAACCTAATGAAGTATCATTAATAGCAAATATGTATTGGGGATTTATATTAATTCCATTATGGGCTAAAAATTGTTGAATAAGTTTTGCATCATCTCTTGCTGTTATAATTCCAACAGCCTTACCTTTTTGTATAGTTCTTTTTAAAATAGAAAATACCCATTCAATAATTTTACCAGCTTTAAGAATATCCAAACTTTGAAAATCTGAAAAGTCCATCTTATCATTTGGTCTTTTCCTAAATGTATTAAATTCTTGTGGAGTAAGTTCAGTAGAAAAACCTGTTTTAGGATTATGAACTTTAATTTTACTGCGAGTAACTACAAGAGTATCATCCACATCAAATATGGTAATTGCATTTCTTTTATTTGCTTCAAATAGCCTCACTTTAAATTTTCCTTTTATTATTT
>WLWF01000130.1_pt1 | contig 67423 bp, 85 predicted proteins | sample 6718331 | NCBI WGS metagenome assembly WLWF01 (sample SAMN12718692, study PRJNA515312) | sponge metagenome | isolation source: marine sponge | host: Mycale hentscheli | place: New Zealand: South Island, Marlborough, Capsize Point | collected 2003-05-01 | reverse complement strand
CCGTTAGCGCCGGAGCGCTGCTGGATGGTGGTAGTCATGAGAACGGAAAAGAAGGTCTCGCAAGGAGACGGTTACGGAAGGGCAGGACGCCCTGCCGATGCAATTGTAAAGCAAGTTTGCGGTTTGTGATCGTCTCTTAAGTGCCCGAATCTTTTTTCGCCCCGCGAGAAGGGCAACTTCAGGAAGGCTTAAGATTTGAATGAACCCCGTACCGAGAGGCTCATGGTTTTGATCCGATGGCTTCACGCTGGTCAACGCACGGAAGAAACGGTTCCCGTTGCCATGGCACGCCACAGGCGGAATGAGCTTGAAGCACAAGGAGCTGTTGTGTACTGGAGCGAGCGCCTAGGCAACGCCTTCTAGCCATCCACACTGGATTCGTCGCAACAGGAACCATGACAATCAGCTCAAGGGCATTCCGCTTCCGAAGTGGGGTCATCACTGTTGCGTTAGCCAGTTCAGCTGCCGTCGTTCTCAGCGCTTGCGGATCCAAATCAGTTCCTGTCAACACATCACAGGGCGAAGCGATCAATCGCTTGGAAAAGCGCCTGGAGCAGCTGGAACGCCAACTTGCAGAACAGCTTCCAGCGCCTTCAGACAACAGCAATAAGGTTCCTGCAGGCCCCGTTAGTTCCATCACCTTGAGGACAGGAACGGCTGATGACCGGTTGAGGATCTACTGGGCTGATGGCACACGCAGTGATCTTCCCTGCACCCAGGAACAGAACACCTGGGCCTGTGGCTAGAGCTGTCCCTGAGACGCCAGTCACAACCGTTTACACCTGCAGCTCGCTTGAAGCATTGAACAAGCGATTCATCGCGCCAAAATTGCGGCATGAATCAGTTCAAAACAGGCTTGGTGCTGATCAGCGGCCTTTGGCTATTGGCTTCCAATGCTGCAACAGCTCAGGCCACAAGGCCCTTACCACTGGCCCAACCGAAGGCAGCCAATCTCGCGCGCATGCGTGCAGAGTCGCTGAACGGGGGCTTAAGCCAATACAGGGCAGCAAGCTGCATGTACGAAACCGGAGCAGGGTCCTGTCTCGAATCCATCAGCGACGGAGGGTTTCTGTTCCGCTTCCAAGGTGGGCCGCCTGGTTGGCAGCAGCAAACCCCTCCCAACCCAACCATCGAGACATCGGTGCTGGTCTCCAGAGACGGTGACCGCATCCTGGAGGTCACTTACAACGGAACGGTCCGGTAAGGGCACGATCCAGTTGACAGATCGGGGCACCATGATTCCGATGTAGGTGCACTACCTGGTTCTGCATGAATCTCCGTACCCTCTCGGCCATGGCCGTCATCACCGGTGCAAGCGTGATGGGCGCAACCCCCGGGCTTGCTCAAGACCCCATTCCAGCGTCGCAAGTGAGAGCGATCAACTTGGCCCGCAACACCGCCGTTGCTGAAAATGGTGGCCTCAACGTTTATCGCCCTCAGCCCTGCATGTTTGAAACCAGCACTGGAGGAGGAGATTGCCTGGTGAATCAGGACGCCAACGGATACACCTTTCAATTTCTGGGAGGCGTCCCAGGCTGGCCTGAAAACGGCAGTTCACCCACCACGGAAACGGAGATCCAGATTGCTCCAGATGGGCGCAGCGTGAACGAGGTTCTCTACAACGGATCACCCCGCTGATAGCTGCGCTTGAAAGGCCTCTGTCCATTCAAAAGACAGAGGCCAGCACTCTCTGTGGGTGAGGCTCAAGGCAATGGCCTTCTCGGCATAGGCCGCCTCATTAATAAAGAGTGGAACCAGTCCATCCGCTCCCTCATAGGGAACACAGCTGCCATCAGCCTTCTGAAAGAGCGGATCGCCGCCACGCATGGGCTGCCAGTCCGAACCTTGTCGCTGAGGGTGGAGGAAGGCGTCTGGGGAACCGGATGGGGAGCGTGGGAGATCAAGACTCCCCAGATGGCGATGCACCACCAATTGCTTGGGATAGCGGGCTCGTCCGGCCAGCGCATCAGAGCAGGCCTCAAAAACGGCCTCGAGAGCCAGGCGCGTTTGCGTCAAGATTTTGTGATGACGCACCATCTGGGGGACGGGCCCCACTTCAATCACCAGGCCACAGGGCCAGCTCTCCACCAGAAATCCCTGCTGAGCCTGGTCTGCTTCATGGAGATACACCGGTAAGCCCAACCGCCCTTGAACAAGGGCGGCCAACGCCAAATCAGCAGGTCGACGCCCATAGACCACCAGAGAGCTTCCCATCGCAGAGGTGGTGCTGTGGAGATCAATCACCAAACCACAGGCCTCGATGCCTTCAGGGCCATAACGGCTCACAAGGTCAAAGGCACGCTGAACTTCGCGATCCACCTGGGACGGTGGATTCCGCTCTGAGCCAGCCTGCCGAAGAAGATCAGGCTGGAACGAGCGATTGAGATCACGATCGAGGTAACGACAACCCTTTGCATAAGCAGCGGGATTGCCAATCACCGGGAGCACCTCGCATCCATGGGTCTGAATGAACTGGGGCTGCTGCTGCCACTGTTCCAGCAACCAGGGAGCATTGATTTCATTCCCATGGGTTCCAGCCACAACAAGCACACGAGGGCTTGGCATCAACTCTCAGCAGCCATCAACAATCTGATGGAAGATACGTGCAAATGGAACAAAGATGGCGATCCATCCACTGATTGTGCGCGGCGCTCGTCAAGGATGGCGCTGGCAATGGCTTCGCTTGATGGGAGGACTAGGCCCTGCCGATCAAGGTGGACACTATCGGCGCCCTGACAGCACACCGATGCAAACCCTCGTCTTAGAGGAGCAGGAGCTTGAGGCGAGAAATAGCAAGACAAAACCCCACCTGATCGTTGGCCGAAGTTGCCCATGGGCCCATCGTGTCTGGCTGGTTTTTCAACTGAGAGGACTCAGCGCAAGCATCAACCTTTTGAAGGCCGATGCCAATCACGACGAAGGACGTTGGCGACTGGAGCCGACCTGGCTCGGCTGCGACAGCCTTCTTGATCTTTACAAGCTGTGCGGCGCACCTCCCAGCTACCGAGCCACGGTGCCGGTCTTGGTGGATCCAGGTGCAAGCCCATCCGATCAGCCCCGATTGCTGGGGAATGACAGCACCCCCTTGAGCGCTGCACTGTGTTCGTGGCCAGCAAAGGCAACGGCACGCGATCTCGCCCCCAGCGAATTGAAACCTGCGATTGCGTCATGGCAGGAATTGATCCAACCCTCGATCAACGACGGCGTCTATCGCTGTGGATTTGCACGAAACCAAGGCGCCTTTGACCAAGCCAGCCAAGCCCTGTTCTCAGCTTTGGACCAAGTGGAGAAAAGCTTGCAAACCCAAGGGCCATGGCTCTGCGGCGAGCAAATCACGCTGGCAGATGTGCGTCTTTTCCCCACGTTGATCCGTTGGGAAATGGTCTACGCGCCCCTGTTTGGTTGTAGCGCCAAGCCGCTGTGGATGTTTCCAGCACTTTGGCGTTGGCGTCAACGCTTTTTTGCACTTCCTGGGGTCGGTGAGAGTTGCGACAGCCAAGGCTGGAAACAGGATTATTTCGGAGCACTGTTTCCCTTAAACCCCAGCGGAATTGTTCCAAATAGCCCTGAGCTGAGCAGACTGATTGGGGCGGGAGTGGCACAACCGGAATGACAACCAACAGCAAGACAAGAGCAGAACAATCGGAACCAAGCTTTGAGGGAATGTATGGCCCCTATTGCATCACCCTTCAGGATCAGCGCGAGGTTCAGCTTTACCGAATCTGCTTGCTGGTGTGTGGATTGAGCTTCAGTGCAGGCCTCGGACAATGGATCCTCGTAGGGCCGCAGCTGGCGCCCCTATGGCTGTTGCCCCTTGCCATATCACTTGGCCTGGCCTTGCGCTGGATTCACATCTATTTGCGCCCTCTCCATCAAGCCCTTCAATTGTTTTGGGCGGCTGGATGCATCGGCTGGCTGGTCTTAGCCATCCAGGCCGGTCCATCGGACATTTTCAACGCACTCGAAAGCCAGCGTCTTTGGACCCTGGCGATTGGCCCCCTCTTTGCAGCCCTGGCCGGCATCGGCTTCAAGGAGTTCTTTTGCTTCAGACGGCCAGAAGCCATCGGACTCACCCTGCTTCTGCCCGTTGCCCTTCTCGGTCATTTAAGTGGACTGATGGCAGGGCCAACAGCCATCACCATGATGGCGATTTCCTCCGCTCTTCTGGTGCTTCTTGCCTTGCGCAAATTTGGAATGGAAGCCGCTGCAGATGTAGGCGATAAGAGCGTATTTGCTTATCTGGAAGATCTGCGCAGGGCCGAGAGCACGTGAGCCTGATCAGTCTGATCGATGCATCCAAAGACTTCGGCATCCGCACGCTGTTTGCTGACCTAACCCTGCACATTCGAGAGGGTGATCGCCTGGGACTGATTGGCCCCAATGGGTCAGGCAAGTCGACCTTGCTGAAAGTGCTGGCCGGAGAGGAACCGCTTGGGGGAGGGGAACGACGCTGCTCGTCGCGGTTGAGAGTTGAGCTCGTGGGCCAAGAAAGCACCGTGGACCCAGGCCTCACCGTTCTGGAACAGGTGTTGGCAGGGTGCGGAGAGAAACGAGACTTGCTGCTGCGTTTCAGCGAACTCAGCGAAGCCGTTGCCGACAATCCAGACAACTCCGAGCTCCTAGCCGAGCTGGGGGTTCTGAGTCAAAGGATGGACGAATCCGAGGCGTGGAGCCTCGAACAACAGTGCCAGGAAGTGCTGCAACGGCTTGGAATCGCAGATCTACACAGCCCTGTGGAGGCTCTTTCCGGTGGTTATCGCAAACGCGTTGGACTGGCATCGGCCCTTGTGGCTTGTCCTGATGTCCTGCTTCTCGATGAGCCCACCAACCACCTCGATGCCGCAGCGGTGGAGTGGTTGCAAAGCTGGCTGGATCGCTACCCAGGAGCGGTCGTCCTCGTCACGCACGACCGCTATGTGCTGGATCGTGTGACCCGCAGGATCGTGGAGGTGGAGCTGGGGGAAGCGCGAAGTATTGACGGCAATTACAGCGCTTACTTACAGCGAAAAGCCGAGCAAAATCAGGCCGACGCCGCTGCTGCTGCGAAATTTAAAAGCGTGCTCCGACGCGAATTGGCTTGGTTACGACAGGGACCCAAGGCCCGTAGCACCAAGCAAAAAGCGCGGCTGCAGCGGATCGACGAAATGCAGACCGCGCCGACGAAACAGAGCCGCGCTCAGCTGGAGATGGCCAGCGTGAGTCGTCGGATCGGAAAAGTCGCGATCGAGGCGGACCAGCTTTCCGTCTCGGCGGATGGCAGCAAAGACGGGCCGTTTTTGCTCTCAGACTTCAGTTACAGCTTCAGCCCAGAAGATCGTGTCGGAATCATTGGACCCAACGGCAGTGGCAAATCAACCCTGCTGGACCTCATTGCAGGACGGCGTCAGCCGACCTGCGGGTCCCTTCAGATTGGAGAGACCGTTCATCTCGGCTATCTCGACCAACACACCGATGTCTTGAGCGATGGGAAAGGCTTGGAGCGCAAGGTGATCGACTTTGTTGAAGAAGCAGCCTCAACAATCGACCTGGGCCATGAACAGCTCAGTGCCTCCCAGCTCTTGGAACGGTTCCTCTTTCCACCAGCCCAACAACACAGTCCCCTCAGCAAACTCTCTGGTGGAGAACGACGGCGCTTAAGTCTTTGCCGGATGTTGATTCAGGCACCCAATGTGTTGCTGCTCGACGAGCCAACCAACGACTTGGATGTCCAGACCCTGAGTGTGCTCGAAGACCTCCTCGAAGACTTCCGTGGCTGTGTCGTCGTCGTTTCACACGATCGCTACTTTCTGGATCGCACCGTCGACCGTCTTTTCTGTTTTGAAAACGGGCGCTTGCAGCGTTTTGAAGGGAACTACAGCGAATTTCTTGATCACCGCCGTGATCTGGAGAAAGCGCAAAGCGAAGCTTTGGCAGCACAGGAAACAGCTCAACGCGCAGCAAAATCAACCTCTAAACGGGTCTCTCATCAAGACAACAAGCCGAAACGGCGCAGCTTTAAAGAATCGAAGGAGTTGGAGCGCCTGGACAGTGACCTTCCCGCCCTGGAGAACAGAAAACAGGAGCTGGAGGAGGCCATTGCTAGCGGCAGAGGCGATCTCAGCTCTTTGAGCTTGGAGCTGGCCACGTTGTTGGACTCGCTTCATGCCAGTGAGGAGCGCTGGCTGGAGCTCAGTGAACTCGAGCCATAAGCGCCCGCACCAACAAGTCCTTCCTCCATTTGAGGGAGGACAAACGTGTTGTTACGGATACCATTTCGCCTACAGCACTGGTGGATTTAGAGGAAACCGGTCGTAAAATATTTGTATTGCAACTGGCTTCACGAGCAGCCGATTCCATGAAATCCATCGACGAGCACATCAAGAAAGATCAAACAGAAATTGAAGCCGCTCGTGCTTCAGGCGATGAAGCAAAGGTGCGTCACCTGACGACCGAGCTGCAATCTCTTGAGGAATACAAAGAGCACAACCCTGAGGACAAGCACGATCCCACCTCACTTGAGCTTTATTGCGATGCAAACCCAGATGCCGAGGAATGCCGCGTCTACGACGACTGAGTCGAACCTGCGTTCATTGGTCATGAACCTGCCCCCCAGGGCAGGTTTTTTTATGCCTTTCGATCCAGCCGCCAGCCCTAGATCCCCAATTCGCTCCAGACACGATCCAACAGCTGATTCAGTCCGCGACTCATCGCCGCCGAAATCAGCAGCGGTGTGCTCCCGCTGGCATCCGTGAGAGCGGAAACGATCGCATCGAGATCTTCTTCCTGAATCAGTTCCTGCTTATTAATGACCAGGATTCTGGGGCGCTCAACCAACCCATGCCCATAGGCCTCTAGCTCCTTTTCAACAACGCGTAGATCCAACAAAGGATCCTCGGCGCCGCCATCCACCAGGTGAATGAGCAGCCGGGTGCGCTCGATATGACGAAGAAAATCGTGGCCCAACCCCGCGCCCTGCGCAGCACCAGCGATCAAACCCGGAATATCCGCAAACACGGTGCCGTCGCCTGTCGGGCGGCGCACGACCCCAAGATTCGGGATCAACGTTGTGAACGGGTAGTCGGCAATTTTTGGTCGCGCGGCAGATAGAACACTGATCAAGGTGCTTTTCCCCGCATTCGGGAGCCCAATAATCCCCACCTCTGCAAGCAGCTTGAGCTCCAGCTGCAAAGGCCATTCTTCGCCGTCGCGACCCTCCGTACATTTTTCTGGAGCACGGTTGCGATTGCTGAGGTAATGGGCATTGCCCAGTCCTCCCCGCCCACCAAACGCCACGGTGAGGCGTTCTCCATGGGTGGTGAGATCCCCAAGCACGATGCCCGTACTCAGATGACGAACTTCGGTGCCACAGGGCACTTTGATCACCAAGGGCGGACCTGAAGCTCCAGTGCAGCGATTGGGGCCTCCCCGTCGCCCATCGATCCCAGCGAACAATCGCTTGTATTTGAAATCCAAAAGGGTTTGCAGGTTGGAATCGGCCTCCAACACCACATCCGAGCCCTGGCCTCCATCACCACCGGAGGGGCCTCCCGCTGGAACATATTTTTCTCGACGGAAGGCCACGATGCCATCGCCACCACGGCCACCCCGCACGGAAATGCGCGCTTGGTCGATGAACTGCACAGCAAGCCTCAGTTGGGGCCAATTCCCAACCCTAGGATCGAAGAGTACGAGGACAAGAGCTTGGCCGGGGTTCGCTTTGAAGCACTCAGCAAGAACTATCCGGCCCGCGGGGGGGGCAAGCCTGTTGAGGTGATTCGCGATCTCTCCCTCAGCATCGCTGACGGTGAATTTCTAGTGCTCGTTGGTCCCTCAGGTTGTGGCAAAAGCACGCTTTTGCGACTCATGGCAGGACTGGAATCCCCGAGCTCAGGCGAGATCTTGGTGGGGGACCAACCCGTGTCTGGCCTGAGGCCAGCCAAGCGCAATGTGGCGATGGTGTTCCAAAGCTATGCGCTTTACCCCCATCTGAGCGTCCGCGACAACTTGGCCTTCGGCCTGAGGAGAAGCCAACAGCGCACGAGCTGGCAACAGCTCCAGGACCAACTTCACCGCAACACACGCCGTCTCCCTGCTCCGCTGAGAGTCCCTTCGCATCGAGAGCAACAGCTTGAGAAGCGCATCCAGGATGTGGCGCAATCTCTGGAATTGGATCAGCTCCTCGATCGTCGACCGAAAGAACTGTCTGGCGGACAAAAACAACGGGTGGCCCTAGGCAGGGCCATGGCCCGCAAACCAGAGGTCTTCCTGATGGATGAACCACTGAGCAATCTCGACGCCAAATTGCGCGGGAGCACGCGGGCGCGGATCGTTGACCTCCAGCGCCAACTCGGGACCACCACCATCTACGTCACCCATGACCAGGTGGAAGCGATGACGATGGGCCACCGCATCGCCGTGCTCAACCAAGGACATCTGCAGCAATTAGGCACTCCGATGGAGCTGTACCGCTGGCCTTCCAACTTGTTTGTCGCCCAGTTCATCGGCAGCCCGCCGATGAACGTGCTCCCCGTGCATGTTGGCTCTGGCGGCACACTGATGCTCGAGGACAGGCGCCTCAACGTGGAGGGACCGATCAGGACCCTGCTTCAGACCCTTGAAGGCCAACAATTGAGCGGAGGAATTCGTCCAGAACAACTCCATGTCGCACCAGCCACCAACCGAAACCTGCCAGCTGAGGTGAGTCACAGTGAGGTTTTAGGGAACGAACAACTGCTCACCTGCCGGTTGCTGGATGGCGACCACTTGGTGCAAGTCAGAGCCGATCCAAGCCTGAACGTTTCGATTGGAGGGTCCATTCATTTAGAAGCCGATCCGGATGGCTGGCGGCTATTTGATGAGGCTGGAGACGCCATCGCTCTCCCAACCCCACCACCAGCCGATGCCGATGAGCCTCAACTCCCCCCGCTGAGCTGAGCTCAGCGATCAGCGCACCCAAACAACGCTGCAACCTGGACCACCATCTCCCTGATCGGCATCACCAACCCGTTCCACATACGGGAGCGAATCGAGCCACTGACGCAAACCTCGCTTGAGGCGACCAGTCCCGATCCCGTGGATCACCCAAACCGGGCCATTCGCACCACGGAGGAGCTCTTCCACAGCAGCTTCCGCTTCATGCACTCTCTGGCCGCGAACATCCACGGTGTTCCGCGAGGTACGCACCTGAGAGCCGCCGACTCCTCGCCGCGCTTTCACCTGAACCACTGGTTTCTCAGGGGGTGCAGCTCGGCGGCCATCCAAGCTTTCCACCGCTTGAAGATCCACCATGCTGCGCATCACACCACAGCGCACACTCAGCTGCTGACCATCGTCTGACACCTCAAGCACCTCAGCCGCTTTGTCGAGGGCAAGCAGGCGAATGCGCTCGCCCACAGAGGGGCGCCATTCAGGATGATGGCGACGCTCTGGAACGGAGCGATGGTTGGATTCAAGCTTGCGCAGCCTCTGACCGGCGCGGCGAGCGGTTTCACCATCCGCTTTCTGATCCCGCAGCCGACGAATCAGATGACGCACCTCTTTTTGACCATCGCGAATGGAGCTCTCCAAACGCTGACGTCCCAACTCCTGCTGCTGAGCTGAGTTTTTGCGTTGCTGCTCCCAACGCTGAAGGAGCTCCTCATGCAGCAATTCGGTGCGAGCCAAAAGTGCCGCCGCATCTTCAGCCGCGGCCTGTTGGCGTTGCCTCTGCTCTTCTAGGCCGCGAATCACAGCGTTGACATCACCATCGCCACTGGGCTTCAGCAATTGCCTGGCTTGTTCAATCACATCGCTGTCAAACCCGAGACGCGTCGCAATCGCTAAGGCATTGCTGCGTCCTGGAATCCCCCAAAGCAGCTGGTATGTCGGCGAAAGGGTATCGCTATCAAAGGCCACGGAGGCATTTTCAAAGCGTGAATCGCTGTATTTGAGAGCTTTGAGCTCGCCAAAGTGAGTGGTCGCGATGGTGAGCCGGGCGCAATTGGCCAAATTGCGCAGCAACGCAATCGCCAGGGCTGTGCCTTCACTCGGATCCGTGCCGGCTCCCACCTCATCCAGCAGCACCAATGCGGGAGAGGGTCCAGAGGCGATGGATTGAAGGATGCTGCCGATTCTTTTTACATGACCGCTAAACGTGGACAAACTTTGCTGAAGCGACTGCTCGTCGCCGATGTCGGCAAGAACCTGTGCACACCAAGGCAGTGAGGGACTGCCTTTGCAGGGAATCCACATACCGGCTCTGGCCATCAAGGCCGCCAAGCCAATGCTCTTCAAGGTCACTGTTTTGCCACCGGTGTTGGGTCCCGTGATCGCCACAACACGCAACTGCTCCGACACCTCAACGCTCACGGGCACCACAGGGGCGCCCCCCTCCTTGCGCTGCTGCCAAACCAGCAGTGGATGGCGGAGCTCGAGAATTTGAAAGGGGGCATCAGGTTGAGCTTCAAGCCGGGGTGGGACGGCACCAAGCCACTGTCCATACCGCCCTCTCGCCAAGGCCAGATCGAGCTTCAACAACACGGCCATCAAACGAGCGATCGCATCGTTTTGCTCGGCAACGGCAGCGCTGAGCTCCGCCAAGACCCGACGCTCCTCTTCTCTGATCCGACCATCGAGAGCGGCAAGACGATTGCCAAGACCGATCACCGTCTTCGGTTCAACGAAAACAGTGTTTCCAGACGAAGAGCTGTCGTGAACCATTCCTGGACATTGGGAGGCGGCACCAGCCTTCACCGCCAACACCGGTCGACCATGGCGTTCCGCAATGACGGTGTCTTGCAACAGGGATGTCCAGCGCCGCAGAACCGCCTGCAAACGATCACGCCGCTCCTGCCGAGCGACCTGCCATTGGAGGCGCAACTCTTCCAACGATTCACTCGCTCGATTCGCAACGCGCCCACCCTCTTCCAAGGCAAATTTCAACCGCTGCTCAAGCTCCGGAAGCGTCGCCACGTTTTCCAGCAGAGCGGAACAATCAGGCCTTAAGTCAGGGTCATCGATCTGACGGCGAAGACGTCGGGCGGCTGCAAGGGTGTGAGCCACAGACAACAACTCCTCGCCTGACGCTGTTCCGCCTTTGCAGCAGCGAAGCAAGACCATCTCGAGGTCAGAGACCCCTTGAAAACTCAATCCGCCATCGAGGAGCCCGTCCAGGCTGGCGAGCTCGATACTTCTGGCTTGATAGGTCAGCGTGGTTTCCAGGTCAGCGGGAAGCTGACCCTTCAAGCAGTGTTGGCGCCCTTGTGGAGTGTTGGCAAACGTTGAAAAGTGCTGGCACAACCTGGGCCACTCCAACAACTCCAGTGTCTCTTCCAAGATCGAGACCGGAGGAGGCAGCGATGTGGTGCGGGGTTCAGATGTCATCAAGAGAGACCCGCCGATGCCTCCACCTGGTTGGAGGGGATGCCACCGGGAGGTTCGTACAGCATCTCGAGCCAGTTCCCATCTGGATCCCGGAAGTAAAACGAAGCCGTTCCATCTCTGTGGTCATGCACAGCGCCAACGCTGACCCCAGACGCTTTTAAGTGGTCGTGGACCACATCAACCTCGGCCCGATCGCGAAAGTGAAAGGCAAAATGCGGCCCTGCCGCTTTGTAGCTGGGTCCAAGGAGGGCTAACCCATCTCGACTGTCTCCCGCCTCGAGATAACACCAGTCATCCGCCTTCCAAACCAAGCGCATGCCGAGATCACAGTAAAAAGCGATCGCACGTGACAGATCCTGCACACGGATAGCAACGTGGCCGAGGCGCTGTACCGCTGGCATAGGTGCAGTGAAAGAAGACGGTCATTCTGGTCTGTCAATCGCCATCTGTGAGGGACTCCATCCGTGAGGGAGTCCATGACCGAGACCGTCTACGGCATCGCCATCTTCAGCGCGTCCGAAGCCACTCGGCAGCATCACAGGCGTGATAGGTGAGGATTAAATCGGCACCTGCTCGCTTGAAGCTCAGCAAGGTCTCCAGAACCACAGCACGTTCATCAATCCAGCCACGCTCGGCAGCCGCCTTCACCATCGAGTATTCGCCACTGACGTTGTAAGCCGCGATTGGAAGCTCGGACTCATCCCGAAGACGGCAGATGATGTCTAGATACGCCAAGCCTGGCTTCACCATCATGATGTCGGCACCTTCTTGTTCATCAAGCTGAGCCTCCGTGATGGCCTCGCGCGCATTGGCCGGATCCATCTGATAGGTGTCTTTGTTTTTAGGGATCACCTTTTCAGTGGTCGCGCGAGGAGCCGAATCCAGCGCCTCGCGGAAGGGGCCGTAATAGGCGGACGAATACTTCGCGGTGTAGCTGATGATGCCGACGTGCTCGAAACCGGCGTCATCAAGGGCTTCACGAATGGCGCCAACGCGTCCATCCATCATGTCGCTGGGTCCAATCAGGTCGGCCCCGGCCTCCGCCTGCATCACCGCTTGTTTGCACAGCTGGTCGATGGTTTCATCGTTCAGCACGATGCCTTCTGGGCTCACAATCCCGTCGTGGCCATCACAGGAGTAAGGATCGAGGGCCACGTCGGTCATGATCGCCATCTCGGGGACATCCCTCTTGAGCTGACGAATCGCCCTGGGGATCAAACCGTTGGCATTGAAACTTTCTGAACCGTCTTCACTTTTCAGGCCTTCCGCCACCTTCGGGAAGAGAACCACACAACGAATCCCCAGATCCCAGGCTCGCTGAACCTCCGCACTCAAACGATCGAGACTCCAGCGATAGGCACCTGGCATCGCACCGATCGGCTCAACTTCCGCCCCTTCGTGCACAAACAGCGGATAGATAAAATCAGCTGGAAGCAATTGGTTTTCGCGCACCATGGCCCGTAGGGCCGGAGAGCGACGCAAACGGCGCGGGCGATAGGTGATCTCCATTAATGCGGTCGGACGACAGATGCGGAAATCGTAAATCCCGCCTTAAAGGCTGGCGTTCTGAATCCACTGTTGCCGGAGGTTTCCGTCTCGGCTGCTCTGAAACTGTTCCAGAAGCTGACGCTGTTCGTCTGTCCACTGCTTAGGCCACTGAAGGGAAAGGGTGAGCAACAGATCTCCACGACCAGACTTCCCTGGCCAGCCTTTTCCGCGCAAACGAAGGCTTTTTCCAGGCGCCGTGCCAGGGGGAATGGTGACGTCTGCCTCGCCATCGGGGGTCATGACCTTGACCGTTCCACCAAGGGCGAGTTCATCGAAAGCAACGGGCAATTCAGCGCGCAACTGATCGCCATCCAGCGTCCAGATCGAATGGGGTTGAACCTCAATCACCAAATAGAGATCCCCTCGACGCCCCGTGCCCGGTTGAACATTTCCCTTGCCCTTAAGCCGAAGCTTCGAACCACTTTTCACCCCAGCTGGGATCCGCACCTGAACCCGTTCATCGTTCACAGACAAGGTGCGCTCCCCCCCTCGAAACGCCTCCGAAAAAGTCACCTTGACCGTTGCTTCCGCATCAAGGTTGAGAGCGGCTCTCGATCCACCGCGGGGGAAACCGCCGCCAGGGAAACCACCCCCAGGGAAACCGCCTCCATAACCAGCCGGACCAGAGCCAGCTCCAGCCCCACCACCGAAGCGGCCCAGGAGGTCATTAATGAAGTCGTCAAAGTTGCCGTAGCGTCCAAAGTCAACGTCAACTCCGGCGGGGCCTGAGCCACCACCAGGCATGCCTGCCTGGTTCCAATATTGGCCAAATTGTTCGTAGCGACGACGCTTCTCAGGATCAGAAAGCACCTCATAGGCCTCGCTCACTTCTTTAAAGCGCGCTTCAGCGTCCTGATCATCCGGATTCACATCGGGGTGATATTGACGAGCCAACTTGCGAAAAGCACGCTTCACCGTATCGGCGTCGGCACTGCGTTCCACACCCAGCACTTTGAAGTAATCGCGGTAGCCACTGCCGGCCATGGAATTCATCAACCCTTGGGGCTGCGCATCAGATCCAATCGCCAGTTTCGTCCGTGGATGCGGACCGGAGCAATGGCGGGATGCCCGAACGGCAGACCTTTCTTAGATTTGGACCATGGTTGAAATCAACAAGCTTTGGCCAGTGATGGCAGCACTGGCAGCGCTCGTTCTGCCAGTTCCAGTGGCAGCGGCTCCCAATCCATCAGAGCTCGCAGAGCATCTCAAAGAAAGTAAGGCGTTGTACTACGGCTCCTGGCGCTGTCCTGCCTGCATCACCCAAAACCGGATGTTCGGCGATGCAGCCGTCAAACTTCCCTATGTGGAGTGCGCGAAACCCAAGGAACTTCCGATTCAGGCAGCAGCCTGTCGAACAGCAGAGATTCGTGCCTATCCAACCTGGATTCTTGAAAACGGCGAGCGCCGAGAAGGCGTTCAAACCCTGGAGCAACTCAAGGTGTGGTCATCCATGCCAGCCCGTCCGTAATCCATGGCGCGTCCAAAACTGGCCTTAGTTCACGGCTTCAGTTGGAGGCACTGGAGAGGCGACTTACTGGGGGGGCTCACTGCAGCCGTCGTGGCCCTTCCCCTAGCCCTTGCATTTGGAAACGCAGCGCTCGGGCCTGGCGGGGCTATTTACGGGTTATACGGGGCCATCATTACGGGCTTCTTGGCCGCTCTCTTTGGCGGTACCCCTGCACAAGTTTCAGGTCCAACAGGACCGATGAGCGTCACCGTTGCCGGTGTGATTGGAACACTCGCAGCCGTTGGAATCTCTCGGGAGCTTGGAAGCAATGAGCTACTCCCGCTCGTGATGGGAGCCGTCTTAATCGGCGGGCTCATTCAGATTCTGATGGGGGTTTTGCGCCTTGGTCGCTATATCACCCTGGTTCCTTATTCTGTGGTGTCAGGCTTTATGTCTGGCATTGGGGTCATCATTTTATGCCTCCAAATCGGACCCTTATTAGGAATTAAAAGTCAGGGCGGAGTCATTGCATCACTAGGGACAGTCTTTGGCCAATTCACTCCTAACACGGCTGCATTACTCGTTGGGGTGTTGACACTGGCAGTGGTTTTTTTAACCCCAAAAAGGCTCAGCACCTGGGTTCCCTCACCATTGATTGCATTGGTGGTGATCACGCCTCTGTCCATGCTGCTCTTTCAAGACGGAATCCCCAGAATCGGAACCATCCCAGAAGGTGGATTGAATTTCAGCCTGCCTAACCTAAAAGATCACTTACCCGTCTTATTACGCGCAGGACTTGTGCTGGCAGTTCTCGGTGCCATTGACTCCCTTCTGACATCACTTGTGGCCGATAACATCAGCCAAAGTCGTCACCACTCCAACCGGGAGCTGATAGGTCAAGGTATTGCCAATAGCGTTGCTGGACTGTTCAACGGTCTACCTGGTGCCGGGGCGACGATGCGAACGGTCATTAATATCAAATCAGGAGGTCGAACGCCTATCTCAGGGATGGCGCATTCGGTGTTTCTACTTGTGCTTCTACTGGGTGCAGGCCCGTTAGCCGAGAGCATTCCAGAAGCATTATTGGCAGGAATCCTCATCAAAGTAGGCCTAGACATTATTGACTGGGGATTCCTATTAAGGGCCCACCGTCTCTCCATCAAAACAGCACTCGTGATGTGGGGCGTTTTGCTGATGACCGTGTTCTGGGATCTGATTGGAGCGGTCCTTGTTGGAATGTTCGTAGCCAACCTTCTAACCATTGAATCGATAACAACGCATCAACTGGAAAGCATGAATTCAGAGGACAGCTCTCAGCTCGACCAAGAAGAGCAGCATCTCCTCAATCGCTGCGGTGACGCACTCATGCTGTTTCGCTTACAAGGACCACTGAGCTTTGGAGCCGCGAAAGGAATCAGCGAACGCATGACCCAAATCCGGCAGTACAAAATCCTTTTGCTGGACGTCACAGATGTTCCGCACCTTGGGATCACGGCCACCTTGGCCATTGAAAGGATGGTGGAGGAAGCGGAGCACCACGAACGCCAAGTGTTAATTGCCGGTGCCAACGCAAAGGTCAAAGCCCGCCTGAAGCAATTCCGCATTCATGAACTCACAGGAAGCAGAAGAGAAGCGCTGGCACACGCAGCTCAGGAACTAGACCCGAACTAAGGGGGCCAAGACATTCAGCAGCGGTCAGCATTTATACTCAACACAAGGACTGTGTAACCGCGAACACACAGCCAGTGGAAATTGTCTGCAGAATATTCATACTTCTTAAATTCCAATGGAAATCCTCACAGCGCTTGCCATCGCTCCATTCCTAGCCGCGCTTGTCCTAGGAGCAAGAGAGGCTGAGCTCGACGAGCAAAGCAACCAGTAAAGGCACACTAAATCATTTACGCGCAGGATTAAACATCAACCTTTATCCAAATCAATCACAGCAAAACAACACTCATCAATTTAAAACTTTTACATTTTTAGCAGCTATAAGGCTTTGCCATAGCCGGTCGAATTATATATAGTTTATATCAATCTTTTTGAAAAGCCCTTTGAAAATAGTTGAATGTTGAATTAAATTCTCTAGACAGCTGAGGCTCTGCGATCACAAATCGGCAGCGCGGAAGATCAAAAGAAGACTTGTCCAGAAATCCAATGGCCGTAGGGTCTCGAGGAAGCCTCAGCAAACGCCAAAAACATCGTGACGCCAATGCCGAGAAGGGTGATCGAAATGCCACTCATGATGGCGATATCGTACAAAGCGCGTATCTCAGATGCGCTGCGCCCAGGAAGGGAAGAACGTCGAGCCATTCACCTGAACAACAAACCACAAATTAGTTATGAAGCATCAGAGAGAAGAAAACAGCTTTCATTGATGAAGCTCATCAATTCGTTTCACGGCGCAACATGGCGTGCCCAATGTTGCTGAAAAGGAAAGAGTTCGCGCAAAGGAACCGGCTGTATTGCAAACTTGCACACCTGGATTCAGCACAGGCGATATCAAAGTCTCTTTTATCGAACAGGCGGATAGCAGCGCTGCCAGCCCGCCTCACGCATGGTGTCCCAGGTGTCGACGGCCTGATGACGAAGCATCCGACGACGCGATAGGGGGACTGGCGGATAGGGCGGTTTCCACTGAAATGTCCTTAACGCGATCAATTCGCCATCAGCAGAGTTGCCAGCAGACTGGAAATGAACAAGCTGCTGTTGAAGCTCGTTAGAGAGCCAACCCTCACCACCAGGGATGTCTGGCAGGCGTTTTGAGTCCGGTCGGAGTCGTGGCATAAGTAAATTATGACAGCCTCAAACCAAAATTGTCAGAATTAATGATGAATAACAGATATTTGTTCTGATTCAGGTGCAAACCAACTGAACCACTAGAAGCATTTACTAACCAAAAGGAATCGGAGTGGCAAGCCAGCTCAGCGAATCACAACGGGTGTCCCCACCTCAACCTGATTAAAAACTTCAATAACGTCACTATTCAACATTCTGATGCAGCCCAAACTTGCAGCAGCCCGAAGGTGGACCCAGCGTGGCCAAGCCGTTCCATGAACGGCATAAACCTTTCCATCTGAAGCCGCCCTAAGATAAGGCATAAATCGAACACCCACTGGATCATTAGGCCCAGCAGGGAAAACCTTATGATGAGACTTTGAATAATAAGTAGGATCTTTTACTTTTTTCAGAATGCTATAAACACCGGGAATCGTGGGGGTTTCAGGGGCGCCGATCGCAATTGGATATCTCTTGATAACAGTTCCTGAGTCTTTGAGCCAAAGGTAACGCTCTTTAAGGCTCACCTCAATCTCAATCTCAGCTTTTGCTTCCACTGAAGAGATGCCGGTTAGGGCAATGGAGCCCAAAGAAGCAGCCAAAAATACATTTAAAAGAGACCTTGGCGAAAGCATTGGGCCACACAAAAAAAGTTTAAGCATTCTACATCAATTAACAGCTCAAAACGCAGCAGACCAGGCTAAGAAGCATTGGATAACAAGAATTACGATTCAACCGCTTGATCACCCTCTTCCAAACTCTTAGAATCTTCAATTTCTTTGAGAATTCTTTTATAGATGCTTGCAATCACCACTCCATCAGCATTTCGCAAAACAACAGAGTCGATACCAACAGAGCTTTTGGACAAATCCACCTCATCTTCATGCTTGATTTTCTCTTGAGATATTGCAAATTCGATTGCTGGCTTAAATGAAAATGAACTCGTCATCAAGCAGTTGCGACTGCGACCAAGCTGACAGGCCAACAGAACACTGGCAGCAAATACGGTTTTACTTAAGACAGCAAAGGGCCAGGCCGCCAAGTTAAGCAGCCAAACATCAATCAGAGAGAAGGACAGATGGCCACAGGCTTTTGGTGGATCAAGATCCCAAGAGATGGCCGTATCAAACCGACTGATTCCAGCTGAATTCCCTGACTCACGGTTGAAGCGTCAAAAATGGGCAGTTATGCCTATCGCCTTAGGGATACTCGGCTCCCTAGAACGATTGAGTGATATTTCCAAGCAATGAAGCTCGATAGTGCAAACGCCCAACCGATGGGAAGCCTGATCCACGATGGAACTCACACACCCTTCCACGCCCTTGCCTGCCCCTTGAATCCCCGCATGGTTCGAATCGGCAAAAAAAGATAATCGGCCAAATCTTGATTGGGGCAATGACTAGAAAAGCAAGACATCAGCATTGCCACCGAACGCCTTGATCGCGCCAGACGCGCTGAGCTAATCAAATCCTCTAAAACAATAAAAAACCCCGTGTCGACGGGGTGGATCACAACGATCAGGGCGACGTTAACGCGCCAGAGGAGCAAGCTTCGTAGGCGAAAGATGCGCGGAGGTGTAATCAATGCCCTCTGAATGGGCAGCAAAACAACGCTGAGCATCTTGAAGACGTTGTGCCTTCAGCTCTTTTTCTTTGATCAGGAGGAGGGTGTTCATGGGAACGACCGACAGCGCCTCAAACCCCGTTGCTTGTTTGAGATCGAACTGCGTCCCCTCATGGGGACCAACGTGCTCTGAATATAAGGGAAAAGGCAGGGATAGCAAAGCCATGAACCGAACCGTCAATGGCGTAACAACCGTTCCTTCCTCAAACCCCATAGCTGGGGAGATAAAACCCGCCACAGATAGCCACGGGCCCATGCCAAACGCCCCTCCACTCCCATCACCGCTGGGTTGGCTTGCATCTGTATCCGTGAACACTGAGCAGGCCCCTGAGATACTTGGTGCTGAAGGCGGGAGCAGCTCAAGTGGCAGGAAAGTCTGGCTTCACACAAAGCGAATTTGAAGAAATCAAACGCCTCTACGTGGAAGAGGGAAGAACCTTTTCCCAGATCGCCAAAGTCATCGGCAAAGGTAGCGAAAATTCGGTACGAAATTCTTTGTCAAAAGCACGTGTTAATCGCGCTTCAACCGGAGAGAGGAAGCTCGAAAGATTTAAATCTGGACAGAAATATGGAAACATCACTCTGCTCACAAGGCTCGTAAAGTCCAAAAAACTTAGATACCATGTAGTTTGTGATTGTGGCTATGAATTCGACATTGATCCATACTTCCTGACGCTTCCTGATGACCACAAAAACAGCATCTCAAAATGTCAGAGATGCCGAGCAGGAAAGTAAAGATATCAATCCCAACAAGGTATTCCAGTGCTGCTGAATCACATCAAATGGAGACGGAACGTAGCCCGATCTACTTGACGAATATTGGCCTCAATCGTTGTCCGGCCGAGACGCTTATGCGCTGTATACCGATGGCAGCCATTAAATCCATAGAACCTACCCTCAAACTCAATGAGATCGATAGGTTCTTGAAGCCCAATCTCCTTGATGCTTCTGATCAGATCATCAACTTTCCTTTCATCGATCACACTCTCATGAGGGCGGTTAATGGATTCAATCGGAACGGCTACTCGCTTTTTCATGATGAAGCAGTTGGTGAGAATGAAGCGATCGGTAGCGCTATCACCGCCGAGATCGAACAAAAGCAAACAAGTTGTTGACCTTTTTGAGCAACTGTTGAAGAAGGCCGGGCTGCTGAGGTCCGCTTGGTCGTTGCAACACCATGGTCTCCAGCTCTGGACCTTCGGATTGAAACCCATCAAAAGCCATCAAGGCTTCGCCAGCCCCTTCCAGGTCATGCTCAAGAATGCGCTGATTGACCTGAGGGCTGTGGTGCGAGTGCGAGCGGTTGCGAATGGAAGACATTCTCTACTCCTGATCTGACTCCTTTCTGTCTGAAAAGCAAGCGAAAAGCAAGTGTAGCGAGATGCTTCTTTAAGTAATCTTTAATCAGCTCACAGAGGAGCTGGATATCCAGATCAGGAGTGAAACCTATCCCAATGACCGATATGAATCACATGAGAATCATCTGAAGCACATTGATTCATCGATCACCCAATCAAAACTTCCTGGGATAGGGAGTATTACCCGCAAGCTCCACGTTCACTGCCTTGCAAATGTTCATCATTGCCGCAAGCCCAAAATTCACACCCATCGGGCCATCAATGAAATCCTGAAACTGCTCAGAAGTAATGCCCTCACGGACTTCCCAAATACAGAATATGGGACCTTCAGCAGACGTTGGACAAAAGGAATGATTAAAGAATCCAGCCTCTAAGTTTTTGACAACGGCGTCATCCCATCCACCACCAGGAGCCATGGCTGCCTGCGCAGCAGCCCACCAATCCTGGGCTTTTCCATGGCGAAACTCATGCTGGACATGGAAGAAAGTAGAAGCCATACAAAATTATTGTTGAACACTAATCGTACTCAAGCCACTTTTTCAATACAAAAAGGTCAGAGCATTAACACGCAATGCTTTAGCAGCACTTACATGCCATCATCGACAACACCGGAGCGACTGTCACAACGCAAACAAAAAGAGTCAGAGAGAGAGTGCTTAAATCCATAAACAAAGTTTTTACCCCATGGAAACCACCATCTGGACCTTTAGCTTGAGCGTTCCCTTCGCAGAGTGGGCTGCAATTTATGACAGTGAAGATGTAAGCAAAATGCACAAGGCAGTTGGGTTAACGTCACTGTTTCGTGGCGTTAGCAAGAGCGATCCATCCAAGATCTGCGCCATTCAGCAAGGACCCGTTGGTGTTGCCCAGAAGATCTTTGATGACAACAAAGAAATGATTCGTGGCAGCGGCCACATTATTGAAAGCACGGTGATCAGTACCTATGCAGAAGAATAGTTGACGAAAGGATTGGTCGTTTCCGAATGGCCAGTCAATTTCGCATTGGCTGATGACCTCTATCCCCATTTCTTCACTAAAGACTTGTAGGCAGCGACAGCCATAACTTGCGGTATCAACAAGCTGATCACTGCGACAGGGCGGCAATAAAAATCCCCGCTTATCGCGGGGGTAATGAATCAAGAGCCTTGGATTAGTGATTCCTCGGCTCAACGTGAATCCTGCAGGCATCTGACTTAGCCAGTTCTGCGTCCGCAGCACAAAGCCGCCTCATAAGATCGTCCTTATCAAATTCAGAAAGCGAGCCATCAGAGGCCCACTTAAGACATGTTCTGCCAAGGCAGTTCTTGGCAGGTTTGCCTCCAGAAGATAGAGCCATAACGCAATTCGCGATGGGAAACTCGCCTAGCTCTCTCGAGCATGCATGGTTCACACCGAGAGTGCTTCAGAGGTGTGAGAGAGCAGCCCACCTGCGGCAGATGTGGGAGTGCCCTTTCATGATTCTTCGCTTCCGACACCTCTGGGAATCCAGAAACCAGAGGTCAAGCCGCATGCTTCAAACGTCAGGACGAAGTGTCGGGCTTTGATGAGCAACTGGGGCGAATGTTCCAGGTGATGGACCTTCTGGCTCCGATTGGAGTGCCCCCCAGCTTGCTATAGCCGGGATGAAGGGCGTGTCCATGGATGGTGAGAAAACTCGTGGAGCAGGTGCTTAAAAGGCCAGACAGCTTCTTACTTTTGCTGGGGGGGAGTGTTTGCCATGCTTGGCACCTCCGATCTCGATGAAAGTATTCTCCACCCGATGAGCATTTTCCGCATCGGTTTAAACGCGCATTGCCTTCTGAACAGAAACAGCCGAGGATTGCAGAAGCATGGCCAAAAGCAGCTAGTCGCTCTTACCAAGCACACACAAAAAAAGAATGTGGTCAGCACGGGGCCATCAGAAAACTGTGATGCATGGAATGCTGATGACAATCATGCATTAGCACTCGAAACGCATCATGCAGCCTTCTGACAGATCAATCCAGCGACTTGCTTAAAGCAAGAATGTACCGAGAAAAGGTACCCTCGGTAGAGACATTTCTTCTCACCAAACCCAACTCACGATGCTGCAAATGATGCCATTTGTTTCATAGCCATAAGCCCTTATTTCCTCCACTTTAGCGGTCAATGGATGCATTCACTTGGCATCCATTTGGCAACCAGATGCAATGCCTAGACTTCAAAAAATTAGCCAATAGCCCAAGCTCAAAACAATACAAGCGGATTTTCCAATCAAAAAATTATACGGATCTGAACCTTAAGACTTCTAGAACTCCCAAGAACATCAATGATCCACCGCTAAAATTGGTAAAGTTATTTTCATTGACTTGGCAAGTACAAATTCACTCCCTGTCGCTTTCCAGGATCAAATCCAAAGCATTGCAGAGAACAGGATTGCTGATCGTGATGTCGTCATCAGCCTCTATGAGTACATTAAAAGACGATATTTCGAAGAAAATCCAGACTTTGTTACCTCCAACTGGAATTGGGGAACAAGCGAAATCAATGGGATGGCACTCGAAGGAAGACTCTTGGGATTGCAAGATGAAACAAGAGTTATTGATGAAGTCATCGGCGAAAATAGATTAATTGTCAACCTAGGCACACGCAAAGCGGGAACAAGAGTCGGAATTCATGTCCATGAATCGGGAGGCTTAACATTTGTAGTAGGCGGAGATGGAGCAATAACAGACTACGTGGAAGGCATTGAGAACACTTTCAACCAGGTTGGTGATTATTACTTTATGCCCTACAACACCACCATGTCAGCAGCAAATCTAGAAAGCGAAGACGTGGTTTTGCTGGATATATTTTACTTTCCGATCGACAAAACTCCTATCACCATACTAGAAAAAGGCGCCCCTTCGTATGATCCACCTTCATATTTTTATACTTCGATATTCCTAGAGCCAGAAGATGCAAAGCAAAAGATAGATGATTCCATCCTTGACGGCAGCCAAAAGCAATTTGAGGTTCTGGGTGGCCCAAAAAACCTTAGATCGATTGATGTATCTTTTAGCGAAATTAAAGACAATAGCAAAGTAAGCCTGGGCCGAGAGACAGCAGGAGGAGGAACTATTAAATCCAACTCTCCACTACCCATGCAACAAACAACGGAATACAACCTTGATGGAATTTATTTCAACAGTGATGCGGGAAATGATTACATCGTTGGCAGCAAAATGAACGACTTTATTCGCGGCGGTGCCGGTAGCGACCAGATTGATGGATTAGCAGGAAACGACATCATTCGCGGCGGATCTGGTGGAGACTTGATCAGCGGAGGAGATGGTTCTGACCAGTTTTACTTCACAATCGATCAGATCGATGATGCCATTGATATTATTAGCGACTTTGACAAATCAGAAGATAAGATAGTTGTGCAAAGCGATATTGAGATCACTGTAGACGATTGCAGTTTATTTCTTGAGTTTAAGGGCTTTGAACTAGAGGTCCAGGTTGGCGTACAGCTTTCTATAACCGACATTTTGATCAACGAAATCTGATTCATACATTTCAAGAGTATTCCACTGTTGCGAATATTGCTTCATGGATACTATATAGACAAAGTACATACGAGAACCTGATTAGGCAATGCTTCGGATCTAGAAACCCTCTAGGGATATCAGCCATTCGTTCGTCATACCCTCAGTACGCCTGAAGCAATGCCAAGAACGCAATCAAAGCAAAGTTCAAACGAATATCCTTTTAAGAAGCATTCGATGAAGCAACCATCACGATCTGCTTTAGAACTTTTGCATAAGCAGGTCTAACTCCAACGTGCTTCAGAAAAGCCGAAGCCAAAATCCAACTCAAGTGCGATCCACGCTTGTCATGACTGGCCTACTTGCGGTTCAGGTACTTCCAGCCTGCCCAGATGATCACAGCGAGAACAATCCACCCCAAAAATGCACGCAGGAGCACGACACCAATCAAGAGCACCACTGCCGTGCCAGCGGTATTTTTAACGATGGCCTTGCTGCGATCAGACATGTACTGCCAGCGAGGAATCAGAGCCATGAAGTCACCTAACGACAAAGCCACAGTGCCAGTGGTAGGCGTTTCTGTCACGTTTGGGGAGGGGCAGCGATCACAGGCATCCTCACGAGTGTCTGAAGCAGCTTCGATGCACCTGTGCTGAAGGGTGGCTTCAGGTTGGATGGACATGACGGAGCGATCCGTCTCACAAAAAACTCATGGCCCCTTGCTATGGCGGGAAGCGTAGTCACCCCGATCAAGCGCAGGGTCAGGAAAGATCGCCATGGCTACCTTCCAGATGCTCATCCCCACAGCCATGACTTCTTCATCCAGGCTTAGAGACGTGCACGTTTTTCGGATGTCAATGCCGGAACACGAATGCCCCTGGGGACTGAAAGCGATTGCATTAATGCAGAAGCAAGGGATCAGCTTTGAAGACCATCGATTAACAAGCCGAGAGGAAGTCAACACCTTCAAAGCTCAACATGGCGTTGCCACAACGCCACAGATTTTCAACGGCGATGAACGAATAGGGGGTTATACAGAGTTGGCCGCCATGCTCGGAGAAGAAGCTCAGGGAGCTGAGTATTCCTACATGCCAGTGGTAGCAGTCTTCGGAACTGCACTTCTGATCTCACTGGTTCTGGAAGGCAATGTGATCCAACACTTCATGGGGATTTCCATCTGCACACTGGCAATGCTCAAGCTCATTGATGTGGAGTCCTTCGCGGCCAGTTTCGTGAAATACGACCTGGCCACAAAACGATGGCGCCTATGGGGCAAGCTCTATCCGGGAGTGGAACTACTGATCGGGCTTGGTTTTTTAATGAAACCACCGCTTCCAATGGCAGGGTGGATCGCACTGATTGTTGGTATCCAGGGAATGATTTCAGTCCTCAAAGCGGTTTACATCGACAAGCTCGCTTTGAACTGCGCCTGCGTTGGAGGGAATAGCAAAACACCCCTAGGAATCATCAGCTTCACTGAATATGCAATGCAGACCCTGATGGGCATCGCTGTCGCCTTCCAATTAGCATTTTAAACTTCTCGAAAAACACATCAATACACAAACAAATCGACAAAAAAGCAATATGGCCTTGCTATTACAGAAAATATTGCCAGCTTCAAAGCTAGGCTTTAGAAGCAGATGAACGTCAGCAAGTCACTAAACCAATCATTTCGAGGAATCACTCTTTCTGCCCAATGAAGGCTATTAGCAATGCCAACCTATTTCACAAGCGTCTTCGCCAAAGAACGAAGGGAATGATAGTAACCAACATTAAAACACTATAGACAGCGGATGGGAGACTAAAGCGACTCAAACCACCTTGAACAAGCTCCTCACTAATCAGCGAACCAACAACAATACCTATCGTGCCATTTTGAAACCCAGCCTCTACAGAAAGAGAAGTAATCTGGGACTTCTTTAAACGCAGCAAATAACCAACAAACAAGCCAACCGCTAGCATGATCACATTAAGCAGCAGCAGAATTGGGCCCAAAGTAGGGAGATTTGCGATAAAAACATTCCACTGGCCAATCAATACTCCAATCAATACTGCCACAAACAAACCATTGGATATTTGACTGCTTGGCTGCTCCCAACGAGACGCTTGCATCGGGGTGCATTGGCGAATCAAAACACCGATCAATACAGGCAATGTTGCCAAAGAAAAAACTTTTAAACTCAAAGGGAGTATTGACAACTCAATGCCTTGTTGTGGAACAAGAACGGGTGCCGTAACACTCAGCACAAGAGGAAGAGTTACAGCCGTGACAAGACTAGCCAGTGCGGTGTAAGAAATGGAGAGTGCTACATCTCCACGAGAAAGCTTAGTCATAATATTCGACGTTATTCCACCCGGACAGCAACTCAAAATCATGACACCAAGGGCAAAATCACCTTGCAGTCCAAACGCCCATATCAATACAAAAGCAATCGCTGGAAGCAGCAAGAGCTGAGCAAGTGCTCCAGCAATCAAGGCCTTTGGCTGCTGAAACGCGAATCCAAAATCTTGTGGCGTTAGAGAAAGCCCCAAAGAAAACATAATGAAAGCAAGACTTCCAGTAAGAAGAAGTTCAATCACAATTGGGCCAATTCCAAGCTAGCCGAGAATAATCCATAGACATGCTCCCGCAGCACCAGCCTGCTCAGCATCAATGCTGCGAAAATCAAGAAACTCTAAAAAGCTTTTTCAACCTGATCCTTGATTTGAATAGGGCCAAAATCTGTTACTACTCAGACAGATATTGAATCCAAAAATCTAGAAAATAACGGATGCGGTGGATCGCTCAAGGCATAGGGTTATCCCAGACATGTTTGTCCGGAATATCAGGACCGTATCCTGGCTCCGCTCCGTTGATTCCCCTCTGCTGCGGTTTAAAGCTCGACTAATCTTTAGAGATGCACAATGATGAGCTTTCGGTGGAAGCCACAGACTCAGTACTGATGATGCGCCACGTTCATGAGCACGGCTTCCAGGCTGATGGCTGCACATGGCAATTTGCCAAACAACAAGGGAATAGAACAATCCGAGGCATGGGCTCTAAAAAGTTCGCTAAGGCTGTTCAGGAGCTTGTCTCTCTCGGCTATGGGGTGGTGAAGATCGAAAAACCTCTTACTTACCGCTCTCTAAAGGAGATGGCATAAAAAAAGGCCTGCTTCCACGCAGACCTTGTTATTAGTTGGAAGACCGCTCCCTCAAGCGACGTTCGTTTGCAGATCCCGTCCAAGGAACGCTTTACATACAGTAACAGGCTAGTAAAGCTTTGTAAAGCTCACTGCTCTGGGGCTTGATTCAACTTGTAAATGTTGAGAGCGAAGCAGGCGGTCCCGAAGCTCACAAGAAGCACGAGAAGATCTTGGGTGTTCATGGGTTGAACCGGCAAGGAGTGTTCAGAAGGGGACTCAGTTTTGAGCTGATTTTGCTTTCTTCACGACTGGCAGATCGGAAGGCTGGGCAAGGATGTACACCACGGCAGCGGAGACAATTCCGGTGAAGGCGATTAGGCCAAAGATGGCGGTTGAGTAGTCGGTCATCAAAAGCGCTCGTGAACTTATGTAACGGACCCTAGAGGTTTTTGTAACGGGTTGCAAAGGTCGCCTGCCTCAGGCTGATCGTGCAGCGGGCATCACAGCACCGGTTGATGCAGGTCATTAGCTCATTGCCATGGCAGCTGGCATCGCCATGGGACCGTCAATCCCATTAGAGGCAAAGCCTCGATGAGCGAAACAAACAATGTTGAACGACCAAGAGAGGGCTTCAGCAACGATGTCCACAAAAAACAAGCTATTTGCTTCTTCAATCCCCCACCATGGATGAGATCTTGATTGCCTAGGATTTTGAAAAATGACAGGCAATTACAGCACAAATCAGAAGCGGAAAAAATTGCTCTCTGCCATTACGAACGAAGTATTAATAGAAGAATGACCGTTATTCCATCCAAAGTTTTTTGAAAGCATAGGGAGCAGATTCACGCTGCTCCATAGATGCTTCACGAATGAAGGTGATGCAAGCATTTGAGCCATCAAACTGCTTGTTATTGATAACCATTTCCATCGCAGCATTTAAGCTTTTCCCCTTTTTTAATCCTGCATCAAGAGTTTTTACAGCACCATCAGGATCGCACTTACCAAGCCTCAGTGGTTCTGTGTCTTTGGCATGGCTTGTTGGAATGACACCGACAGACAGGATGAAGCTCAAGAACAACAGATTGATCAACGTCATCGTCCTATCGCTCATAACAATGAGTAAAGCATTAATCTCTTGAAATTTCCGCCCTGGGATATGACAAAAGATGCATGAGGGAAGTAAAACCGTTAAGCCCTTGATCAACATCTTTCAAGACGATCAGGGTTTTGATGGCAGCGGGAGCGCGCAGCTTTCCCCCAGCACATCTATCGCACAACAACATCACCGCTATACCTGGTCAGCCACAGACCTTCGGACTGATCACCCTTTTGGGGGTAGAGCGGGAACAGCGCTGCTGTTTTGCTGAAAGGCCGAACAGCCCAGACCTCTGGTCTGATCCGATGAACAGGACCAACGAATTCCTCAGCCCCAAACAAGGCAACAAGCTCGGGAAATCAGCTCTGCTGATGCCCCCCTTACGCGATGTCCAGTTCTCCTTCGACATCGAGGACCTCACCCCTCACCAGGACGAATACTGGAAATGGTGGGTCCATAGGATGCAGCTGGCGATCAGTCGCAGCTACGAAAACGATGATGTGCCAGTCCTGATCACTGACATCGCTGAGGAGTTCAGCTATGCCTGTAAGTGGGAGCTGGAGATCATCAGGACCATCTCAGACATGGCCCTAGAGCTGAGGCGAATGCGCCTCTCAATCAACGAAGAGGAAACAGACGGAACAACTCTTCAAAGCGACTAAGCGGCAAGCTTCTACCCAAGTCCCAGCGGGAATCACTCGGCAAAAAGCACGATGCGTTCATTCATCTGGGCTGATTGTCATTTGACAGGTCACTGATCAGTTCCGTAACACAAGTGACACTTACTCATTAGAGCCACTGGTAGAGAAGGTCATTGGTTGAAAGTTAATGCAGCACTATTTAATCGTCTGGAATTTCCCAACAGTGGAAGGGTCCTGGGATGCCTGCACTCCATTTGCTGAATACATCAATGCTGGCGGCCCTGGAGATTGCTTCGATGGCTTTGAGCTCAAATATCGCGTCTGCGAGCCCATCGGTGGAACAGGAATGGCCATTGCTGTTGCGAGCAACATAGGCAAGGTCTGGGCCCATCTCGCCCCTTGGATCAAGGGCTTTGGCATCGAATTCGAAGTGACACCTGTTGTTTCCGATGCTGAGTTCGCGGCCATGTGGCCAGGAGTTCAAGCTGCTGCCTCCACTGACTGACCAGCTGGTTGCATCACCGCCACCCTCAGTCCGTTGACTGCTGCGACTGAACGTATTGAGGGTGACTTTGTGATAATCAAGAAAATTCAAGGCTAAAAATGGCGACATTCGATCAATCCACTCCCTTCATGCTTCTGGCCCGGATCCACGTGAAGCAGGGCTGCGTGGACCAGTATCTAGAGCTTGCCCGTGTGACTGATGCAGCCGTTCAGTCTTCCGAGCCTGGAATGCTTCATCACACCTTTGATCAGGATCCGGAAGACCCACAGATGTTTGTTTGGTCAGAGGTGTACGCCAATGACAAAGCCTTTGCCCTTCACGTCTCTAATCCTCCAGTCCAGGACTATTTGCAAAAGCATGCTGAACTAGGAGATGGCTTCAGCATCGAGGTTTACGGCACTGTTGGCGAGGAGTGCAGAAAGCTGATGGAATCTTTCGGTCTTCCTCTCAAGATTTACCCATCCAAGCTGGGATACAGCAGATTCTAAGCAAAACCAGATCAATGCCAACTTGGTGACTCAAATCGTTCGCACTGATTGAGAATCGTTCCCCGCCACAAGCGGGTTTTTTGTTGAAGCAGAAAAAGCCTTATAAACAAAAGCCTCCTACTTAGCTGCAGATCATCTTCCTCAAGACGTCGATCTAAACATCAATTCCATTCAGCTTTGCTGCCAATACAGCATCGGCTTGCGTTAGGCCGTCCACTTTATGGGTGTAAATCACAGCTTCCGCATGTGCCCAGCCCAGGGAAAACTCAGCATGGTGTCCCTCGACCTCACAGATCGCACCAGCTGCATTCACCCAATCGAGGGCCGTCTGAAAATCGATGAATCGCAACGAACGCGTGAGGTGATGGTTATCAACCACTTCCCAGCCAGGCAGTTGAGGCAGCAGATCAGCAAGTTCTGCTTCTGTGAGTTTGGGAGCCCCTTCTTGGCAGGGGATACAGGTCTGTTTGGCTAAATCCATTGAGATCACCGGCAACATTTTCAGTATGGCCACAGCATTGATAGACCTGCATTGAATCCATACAGGGGAAGCTGCTGATGGGCACAAGGTCGAAACCTTCTTCAAACGACAGCCTGAGGGGGAGAAGCTGAAACAGGCCTACAAGCTTGAAGCCCATGCCAGAGCATGGGCTTCTACAGCCGAGACAGACGGTCAGCAACCATGAATGCAATAAAAACCCTGAAATACATCGAGCAGCTTGGCGAGAAGGATGAACAAGAAGACGCCAAATGCAAACACTGCAACCAATTCAATGCCGATAAAGAACATCAAAACCGTTCGTTCTCAATGGAGACGTGCAGAGGTGATGCACTAGCAAGAAAAGCTTGGCGCAAAAGCGTTCCCTAAATGCAACGAAACAAATTTCGGCATGACCGATGGCTACCCTTTCTGTATTAAAGACTACGCATATACTTCTAATCAGCAGTAAATTGGAAGGAACACGCAAAAGGAGAGCAGCGATGGAAATAGAGGCATTCCGCAAACAATTGATTGACGCCAACCCCAAAATGACTTCACCTGCAAAACAGGAACTGATATCCGAAGATTTAGTCATCGCTTACGAAGCGTTAGACCGCATAACAGACAATCTCGGGGAGTTAATTGACGAGACAAATGACACCGAAAAGCTCGTTTACTACGCACAAATGAGAGGAGAACTATGCTCTCATTTCAATGGTATAGCCATGCTGTTAGAAGACTACAGTCAGGATGTTTAGCAATCACCGTTCCAGGCGACTCCCAATTTTGTATTAGAAATTACCCAAAGCAAATCCAAATCACGGATATGCTTTGGGCAATAAATACAGAATCCAATGACAACGACATCAAGAATTCACAGGCCGATCCGTCGAGCAGGAGCAGGAGCAGGAGCAGGAGCAGGAGCAGGAAAGCATGACAAATCCCACCCTCCAAATCCAACGGCTACAACCCCCGCTACGTATCAGGAGGCAATCTCGCGTGATTTAGTGATTGCACTTGAAGCAACGGAAAGACTCAACAAAAGCCTTGACGAGCTGATTGAAGGGAATGGATGTAGCGAGTTTCTTGCCTCCCATAGACTGCTAGGAGAGAAGATAACGTCCAATCGCAATATTTTGCACATGCTGATTCGATATACCATGGATATCAGCATCAAGACGGACAAGCCAGAGCTTAGAACCAAATACCCCGACTATTTCACAAAATAAATCAAGGCCATGAATCATCATCACCCGAAAACAGCTGAGCGCTCTGACTATTTATTCCTAAAAGCAGTTTAGAAGTCGGCTCATCAAATTATTATCGCAATCGCAAGGATAAGTCCAATCCCGCCACAAGCGGGATTTCATTTGCCCACTAAGCCTGTGAGTAACATCACAGCAACGCTTGATGCGAGTCATCAACTCAACCATTAATTCGGGAGATGGTATGTACAGCGAAGCAAGTCCTTTGCTCATAATCAATCAACCTACTATTTCCAATGATTAACTCTAAAAACAATGCACGACTGCGCGGCATGAACAAAATGATCGGCGGAAACCCTCAGAGCAATCTGAGTCATTTCCTCCAGAAAGGATTGCTTGGCGCTCTTACAGCCACAGCAGTCCTACATGGTGCGGGCTTGGCACATACCTATTCAGGCCAACACATCCATACAAGATCAGCCGCCTTCCTGCGCAACTGCATGGGCCAATCACCAGAGACAGTTGCCTCGATCAACAGTGGGTGTCCGAACCGTGAAAAAGGGTTGATCGGGATTGGCTCGTCGGTGATACGCCTGCAAACGGTGGAACGTCATCTTTCAGGGCAAAAAGGGCTTTGGTACCTGGTGCGAGTGATCCAAAACCAAACCTCAAACCAGGCAGCTTCAAACCATGCACCAGCAGGTTCGATTGGTTGGCTGAGAGCGAATAAGTTCTAGCCGAAACACTGATGCATGAACCCACCGCCACTTATGGCGAAGTCAAATTCGCCATCAGCGGCCACCTGGAGTCCGAGATTGCACACTAAAAAAGCGGACCCTTGAGATCCGCTGTCTTGCAATGATTGAAGGGGGCATTCCACCCCCACGAGTCACTTGGGTGATAAGGCTGACTTCACCCCATCTCCCTTAAAAGGGTCAGGCAGCAACAGGGGCTGCTTGACGGGAGAAACGTACGATGTTGTTCGCAGTTACGGGATTTGCTCTTACCGAGCAGGCTTCAGTCACCCTCCTTATGCCCCGTCGAAACCATTGCAGCCCCGAAGGGAGAATGGAGCTGAGCGGAATCGAACCGCTGTCCGAAACACCGGTGTGGACCACCTAGTCCGTTCAAGAACGGACCCCTTCATTCTGGCATCAAGACCGAAAGATGCCTCGCCTCTCGAAGAGGGAAAACACCAGTGCCTTTGCGATGCCCCTACGACGCAGCAAGCAAGCAGGGTAGACATTCAGAAAAACCAAATATTGATACCAACCAAAAGCCAGATTTCAGACACCAACTCCATGCAGTTTCCTTGCTATTCAAGAAGGCAAAAATGATCGATAAACCATCAACAAGATCATCATCTTGACAGATACATTTAAAAAACAAACAGGAGCTTTTCTGCAAATTCGCCACCGCTTTTATCAAGGCGATCGCATGTCCCGGAGGCTCTCTGGGCTTACAACCAAGACAAGAGACTTAGGCTCAGATACCGTGTCAATCAGTAGGCATAAGTCGAGACGTAGTAGTGAACAGAAAGCAAGCAAAATCTGAGCGCATTAAAGGTGTCTCCGTGCTACCTCAAGGATTGGAAGAAGCTGGAGTCACTGAGCTTCTTGCCTTAGGAGCGAAAGCGGTGAAACCACTGCGTAGGGCCGTCTCATTCGAGGCAGATATGGCTTGCCTGTATCGGCTTCATTTGCAATGCCGTCTGCCTTTTCGATTGCTGCGGGAAGTAGCCCGATTCCCATGTGATGGACGCGAGTCGCTGTATTCAGGGGTGCAGGAAGGACTGAACTGGGAGCGCTGGCTGCATCCCTCGATGAGTTTTCGGGTGGATGTCACCGGGACAGCTCCCGGCCTTAATCACAGCCACTACTCCGCACTGCAAATCAAGAACGCGATCGTTGATCTACAACGCGACATTTGGGGACAACGGTCCTCGATCGATCTCGACGAACCTGATGTTTGCCTGCACGTGCATCTCGATCGAGAGGGTGGCGTGCTGAGTCTCGATGGATCAGGCGGCAGTCTCCACCGCCGCGGCTATCGCGCAGAAATGGGGGATGCTCCCCTCAAAGAGAATCTCGCCGCTGGCTTGATCCGCCTGAGTGGATGGACAGGAACCACTCCGCTCGTGGATCCCCTCTGTGGCTCGGGAACGTTGCTCATCGAAGCGGCGTCACTGGCTGCAGGGCATGCCCCTGGCCTCAACCGCAGCTTTGCCCTCGAAGGTTGGGCTGATTTTGATAACGACCTCTGGAGAGAGGAGAAAGAACGCGCGCTCAAGCGCCAAGAGCAGGGCCAATTCCAACCCCTCATCATTGGCTGCGAACAGGATCCATCGATTGCCAAACAGGCTCGCAACAACGTTGAGGCCGCTGGTCTTTCCCACTTGATCTCCATTCAAACGGGAGATTTCCGAGATCTCCAGCTCCCCGAAGGACCAGGAACGATCGTTTGCAATCCTCCTTATGGATTACGCATCGGAGCCGATCAGGATCTTGAAGCGCTGTACGGCGATCTCGGTGCCATGGTGAAAAGCCAAGCCTCAGGATGGGATTTCTGGTTGCTTAGCGGCAATGCTGGAGTCACGGGAGCCCTGCGGATGAGAGCGTCCCGACGGATCCCGATCAACAACGGAGGCATCGACTGCCGCTGGTTGCATTATCAAGTGCGTTGACCGCAATCGATCAACGCCCCATCACGGCACGGGTGGTTTTGGACAACCCTTCGAGGGTCTGCGGCAAATAAGGGCCCTTGGCCAGCTGTCCTCCAATCCGCAAGCTCGCACCCGCAACCACCACATTCAAGAAGGCAAGGGTGAGCAACGACTGCAGCAACGTCCAACTGAAAGCGGTCAACGACCAGACCACAAAAGCCGTTTCAACAGCCACGAGAGCCAAGAGCATCAAGGTTCCGCCCATGGCCAAAAACACACCCCCGCCAATCAGGCGGCGCTTCTCTCGACCAACTTCCTGCAGAGCAATACGGACATGCAGGTCCATCACCGAAGCGGCTAGCGAGGTCACTCGACCCGCCGCGCCGAGACCTCTTGGGCGGCTCTCCTGAGATCCAGGTAGTTCACTCATGAGGAACGACGACCTCCAGTGAGCAGGGCACCGACAAGAAGGCCTACCCCAGCAGCAATGGCGATGGCCAACAGCGGCCGCTCTCGCACGGGGCGTTCAATCTTGGGTCGCAAGGTGGCATTGAGATCATCAAGCAGATGCTCGAGTTGCTCCTCCAAGGGCTCAAGCGTGTCCGCAAAACTGCGCACGCTCTCCCCGGGATGATGCATCAAATCTTCCAGCTGTAGCTGCACGGTTTGCACCGCTCGATCGCTTTGGGAAGCAATCAATTGCACAACCTCATCAAAACTGCCCCGGGTGGCATCTAAGGCTTGATGCGTCACCTCGGGCCAACGACGCTGGATTTCAGGAACGAGAGACTCAAAATGATCCCGAAACCGCTGCGCAAAATCCTTGTCTTCCTCTTGGGATGGAGCTGAGTCCATGGGTAGGGGTAACGCCTTTTTCAGACTAGAGATGGTGTCTAGAAGATGACACCCATCTCAGCGCAACTGTCTCGATACCTATTCCTAGAGCACACGAATGCTCCAGAAGATCCGGCATGCAGGCATGTGGATTTACTGCTTGAAGATGGCGAAAGCTGCCGCACCTGGCGTCTGCGCAGTGTGCCCCTTCCCAATGGCCCCAGCCTCAAAGCCACCCCATTGCCAAGGCACCGACTGATCTGGCTAGAGCGAACGTCAGCGGCCGTGTCTGGAGGGCGCGGTTGGGGACGCCGCATTGTGGGGGGCACTTTCCAGGGGGTCTTACCCGACAACCCAAAGGCGCTGATCAGGGTTGAACTCCGCGGCACTGCCGCCCTTCGCTTTCCAGATCCCTTGATCCTCGAACTAGCCAATGGCGAGTGCCGGCTGCATTCATCGGCAGATCACAGACCGACGCCAAGCCCTTGAGCTTTTCAGAAGCTTCGCTAGTTTTGATTCGCTGACAGCTGTGTCACCTGTTGGTCCATATCAATCAGGTCGGACTAACTCACTTCAAGTCCTTCGGTGGGGCGATGACCATCCCCCTCGAGACCGGGTTCACTGTGGTGACCGGTCCCAATGGGTCTGGAAAGAGCAATATTCTCGATGGCGTTCTTTTTTGCCTAGGCCTGGCCAACAGCCGGGGCATGCGTGCCGATCGCTTACCCGATCTGGTTAACAGCGGCATGCTCAAGGCAGGCAAGTCGGCTGAGACCACCGTCAGCGTGCGTTTTGATCTGAGCGACTGGCAGCCAGATGCCGCGGAGGAGGGGATTGAACCCCCTGAAGACGGTCCCTGGATTCAGGCTGATGCCAATGAGTGGACGGTGACGCGCAAGCTGCGCGTGATGCCGGGGGGGTCTTACAGCAGCACCTACAGCTCAGACGGGGAACCGTGCAACCTGCAGCAGCTGCAAACCCAGCTGCGCCGATTGCGCATCGATCCGGAAGGCAGCAATGTCGTGATGCAAGGCGACGTGACGCGGATTGTCTCGATGAGCAATCGGGACCGCCGCGGCCTCATCGACGAGCTGGCAGGTGTCGCGCTCTTCGACACCCGCATTGAACAGAGCCGCCGAAAGCTCGACGACGTGCAAGAGCGGCAAGATCGCTGCCGCATCGTTGAACAAGAACTCCTAACCGCCCGCCAACGCCTGGAAAAGGACTGCGCAAAAGCACGGGCCTATCAAGACCTACGCGATCAAGTGCAACGTGGCAGGCAGCAGGAGCTTGTGCTGGCCTTCGAAGCCGCTGAAGCGGAGCTGAAGCAGCTCAAAACCCGCCAACACCAACTCAGCGAGCAGGAGATCCGCGACAGCGCAGCCATCAAGGAGAAGGAAACAACCTTGTCTGAGCAGGCCACACGCCTCCAAACCCTTCAGGAGAGCGTGAAGGCCTTAGGCGAAGACCAACTGCTCAGCGTGCAGGCGGAATTGGCCGGTCTCGATCCTCAGAACCGCGCTCTCGAACGTCAAGCCACGCAACATCAGCAGGAAGGCGAACGCCTGCAAGGACTGCGACAGACCCTCACCAGCCGCCGACAGCAACTTCAAGCAGACAGCGAAGGGCTCAAGCAAGCCAACAACCCAGAGGTGCTTCAGGCAGCAGAGCAAGCCTGCCGCGATGCCGAAGCTGCTGTTGAAATCTCGCGGAGGCGCCTCGGCGATGTCGCCGGGCGATCAGGAGCCTGGCTGGATGAGCAACGCCAACGGGCCGCACGCCGCTCAGACTTACAAACCACGCTCACGCCTCTTCAGGAGGAACAACAGCAACTCCAAGAGCGTTTGCGTCTGGACGAAGCGCGTCAATCCGAGCTGCAGCTTGAACGGGACGAAGCCGGTGCCGAAGACCGTGAAGTTCAAGACCAGCTGGAAGCCCTGGAACAGGAGTGGCAAGCGCTTCTGGAAAGCCTGCGCAGCGGCAAAGAACAGCTCCAAGAACGCGCTGAAGCCGTTGCGATCCAACAACGCACCCGCACAAGGCTGGAAGAGGAGCAGACCCGCCTGGAACGGGAAATCGCCCGATTAGAAAGCCGACGGGAAGCCCTGCAGGAAACGAGGGGGACGGGGGCCTTGCGCCTCTTGCTGGAAGCGGGACTGGATGGAATCCATGGAGCCGTTGCTCAACTAGGGGAAGTGGAAGATCGCCATCGCCTAGCCCTAGAGGTCGCGGCTGGAGCACGCATGGCCCAGGTGGTTGTCGACGACGACCGGATTGCAGCCCGTGCCATCGATTTGCTGAAGAGCCGGCGGGCGGGCCGTTTGACGTTTTTACCTCTCAACAAAATTCGATCCCAAGCCGCTGGCGGTAGCGGTGGCGCAGCGATGGCCCGTGGCCGCCGACCGGATGGAGACCAGGGCGCCGGCCTGATCGCGCGAGCTGTGGAATTAATCCGCTACGAGCCGATCTATAGCGACGTGTTCGGGTACGTCTTTGGCGACACACAGGTGTTCAGCGACCTAGGCAGTGCTCGGCAACAAATCGGTCGTTTCCGCGCCGTCACCCTCGAAGGCGAACTGCTCGAAAAAAGTGGCGCGATGACCGGTGGCAGCTTCAGCCAGCGCAGCGGTGGGCTGAGTTTCGGGGTGAGCAGTGACAGCGACGAAGCCGAACCGCTTCGGCAGCGGCTGCTCGAGCTTGGCGAAACCCTGGTGGCTTGCAGGCGAGAAGAAAGCCGACTGCTTCAAGCTCTCGAGCAAGAACGACCACGGCTGCGTCAGCTGGAACAAAGGCAAGCGGCCCTGGATGCGGAGAGAACTGCAGCCAAGCGAGCCCATGGACCCCTGTTGGAGCGTTGCCGCCAACGCAGTGAGCGTCTCAACAGCCTTCAAGCCAACCGCACGCAACAGGAACAGCGACTTCTCGTTCTCAAAACCACCATCAGTCCTCTGCTCGACGAACTCGAGAGAATTTCCACTGAGGAGCGAAAGGTTCAAGCCGAAGCGGATGCCGGGAACTGGCAACAACTCCAAGCCGAACTTGAACAGTCGGACAACGCCTTGGAGCTGGCCCGCCGCCATCGCGATGATCGCCTCCAGCATCAGCGTGAACGCGAATTGGCACAAACCCGAATCGCTGACCAACAACAGGCGATCGAAGAGGAAGAAAGCAGTCTCCAACGCGCCGTCACAGCACTCGCTGAAGCCCATCAACGCTGGCGTGATGAACAGAAGGAGTTGCAGGAACGTCGCCAGGCTTTGGAAAGCCAGCAACAAATCCTCCAAACCAAATTTGGGGAGGAGCGTCGCGCTCGGGATGCGGCAGAAGCGTCCGTGGCCGAGCTGCGTCAGAACCTCCAGCAAGCCCGCTGGGAACTCGAACGGTTGCAGGAGGAGCGTCAAGCGATTCAAGAGCAACTGCGCAGCGGTGGAATCCGCTTGGAGGAGCTCAAGCCCACACTGCCCAACCCCCTTCCTGAAATCCCAGAAGAGATCCGCGATGCCGGCCTTGAGGCCCTGCAGGAACAGCTGCAGCAACTTCTGAAACGGATGGAAGCCCTCGAACCGGTCAACATGCTGGCCCTCGAAGAGCTAACGGCACTGGAAGAACGACTGGGGGACCTGGGCGAACGCCTCGACGTGCTCAGCCAGGAGCGCGAAGAACTGCTGTTGAGGATCGAAACGGTGGCCACCCTCCGGCAAGAGGCGTTTATGGAAGCCTTTCAAGCCGTCGATGGGCATTTCTCAGAGATCTTTGCAAGCCTGTCCGAGGGCGATGGCAAGCTGCAGCTGGACAATCCAGATGATCCCCTCGAGGGAGGGCTCACCCTGGTCGCTCATCCGAAAGGCAAGGCCGTACGCCGCCTGGCGGCCATGTCCGGTGGGGAGAAGTCACTGACCGCACTCAGTTTTCTGTTTGCACTGCAACGCTTCCGCCCCTCACCCTTCTATGCCCTCGATGAAGTGGACAGCTTCCTCGATGGCGTGAATGTGGAACGGCTTGCGGCCTTGATTGCCCGTCAAGCGGAAGAAGCCCAGTTCCTTGTCGTCAGCCACAGGCGACCGATGATTGGCGCCTCACAGCGCACCATCGGTGTGACCCAGGCCCGTGGCGCTCACACCCAGGTTGTGGGATTACCCGATGCAGCCTGAACAGCGAGCTCCCTGGTCTTGCGTCAAAATGAGTCGAATTGCTCTGGCTGAGGCCTGCATTTGAGCTCGTCCCCGTCCCCCAACGACCCACTGGCAACCGTCCCCAGCGACAGGCTTTGGCTTCGGTCGGAATTAATGGGGACCCAAGTGATCACCAGAGATTCCGGCAGACGCTTGGGCGTTGTTGGTGAAGTGGTTGTGGATATCGACCGTCGCGAAGTGGTCGCCCTCGGGTTGAGAGACAACCCGCTCACCCGGTTCTTACCGGGACTGCCCCGTTGGATGCCCCTTGATCGCATACGGCAGGTGGGCGATGTGATCCTGGTTGACTCCGCAGACTCCCTCAGTGAGGGCTTTTCCCCGGACCGATACAGCCGGGTGATCAATTGCCAGGTGATCACAGAATCGGGGCAAACGCTCGGCCGCGTGTTGGGCTTCTCCTTCGACATCGAGACGGGCGAACTCACCACGCTTGTGATGGGAGCCGTTGGCGTTCCTCTCCTGGGGGAAGGCGTGCTCAGCACCTGGGAAATCCCTGTCGATGAAATCGTTAGCAGTGGCGCCGACCGAATCATTGTGTACGAGGGCGCCGAAGACAAACTCAAACAATTGAGCAGCGGTGTTCTGGAAAAACTGGGCGTTGGAGGGCCGAGCTGGGAGGAACAGGAGCGGGAGCGTTACAGAGTGAACATCGTCCCCGTTGAAAACCAGCTCAGCTCAGGACAAGCCGTCGAGGAGGCACCCAGAATGCTGGAGGCCTCTGACTCACAACGCTTCGAAACCGAACGCGAACTCGAGTACGTCGAACTCGAAGATCGCCGCAGTGAGAACACGCGGGAGCGTCGCTATTTGGATGAAGCGCCGATGCAGGAGCGTGACAGCTCCTATCGAGAGCCCTATCGCCAATCCGAGAACTACAACGAGACGCCGTCGTATCGCGAGCCCGAACCCTTCAACGAACCGGAGGCCTACAGCGAGGACCGCAGATTCCGTGAGCCGGAGCCAGAGCGTTTTCGTGAACCCGAGCCATTCCAGGACCAAGACCGCTACCAAGAGCCCCAGCGCGCCGCAGCACCGCAGCAACTGGATGCTGCCCCACGCTTTGAACAGCGGCCAAAACCAGCCTCCCGTCGCCCGATCGAACGCCCAGGCGAACCCCTCGATGTGGAACCAATCGAAGCGCGTTCTCCCCAAGAACCGGAGAGCCAACCCCTTGATGATCCCTGGTAAAGCCAGGGATCAAGCCACGCCTCAAGTCAACTGCTGGCTTTTTTTTTGAAGTCGAGGGAAGCGCTGTTCGTGCAGTAGCGCTGACCGGTGGGTGCGGGTCCATCGTTGAACACATGCCCTAGATGGGCATCACAACGCGCACAGAGAATCTCTGTTCGCACCATCCCGTGGCTGCGATCTTCATGGGTGCGAATCGCCCCCTGGGTCACACCATTCCAGAAGCTTGGCCAGCCGGTACCCGATTCAAATTTTGTGCTGGAGCTAAACAGAGGCGCATCACAGCAGACGCAGTGATACATGCCGTCTTCCTTGTGATCCCAATAGGCACCAGTAAACGCCGCTTCGGTGCCGCCCTGACGCGCCACTTGAAACTGGGTTGGGCTGAGTTGCTGCCTCCATTCCTCAGGAGTGCGTTCCACCCGATCTCCACCGGCTACTGCCTCACCCGTCATGACTCAAACATTTGACTGGCGGGGACGCTAGTCGGAAAGAGCCAATGGCAAGAGTCCCTGAACCTCCTCAGCAAGTGCCCTAACCGCCCCAGGTTCACCGCGAAGGCCACGCAAGTCATCGCGTTGACCCTGCAGCCTGTCCGGTGACGCAAGCCAGGACTCAGCCTCAAGGGCAATTTGCTCAGGCGTGATCGGTCCCACCCGTTCAGGAACCACCATGCGACCAGCACTGATGTTGGGCCAAGCCATCAATCCATGGTTCCGGAGACGCCAAGCGCTGAGCAACAAGCCGATCAGACGCCGGAGGCCTGGCAGACGGGCTAAGAGCCCGAGCCATCCATCCCAAGCCTGCATCACCCCCAGATGCTGCGTAGGCACCAACACGATCATGGGCACACCAAGAGCGCCAAGTTCAGCCGTGTTCGCTCCCACGGTGGTGAGCGCCAGCTTGCACTGACTCAGAGCCCCGTGAGCTGGAGGGCTTTCCTGCAGGTAAATCTCTGTGCCATGACGCGTCAGCAACCGCCTCAAACCCTCGCCGGCGCGGGCCGGTTCAATCGCAGCGACAGCGCTGTTGTACGAGGCCGCAATCGGATTCGAGCGACTCGCATAACGTTCCAAATCTTCGATGGTGGTCGTGGGTGCCACCGGCAACAAAAAACGACAGCCAGGGCGTTGAGCCGCCAACCGGTCTGCGGTTTCCAGCAAAAAAGGAACACCCACACTGAGTTTTGCCGGTTTCGAACCAGGCAACAAAGCCACCCACTCACCCGATGGAAGAGGGGCCTCCTCTCTGGCATGGCTGGAAAGATCCGCCATCAAGTCGCCCACGACGCGGCAGCGGGAGCGGAAGCGACTGGGCAGCTGATCCCTCACCGCTGGTGCCATGGCTGCAATGCGATCGTTCCAACGCGGCCAACGCGCCACCCACTCCGCGTAAGTGATGTGGCGATAACCAAGCCGAGCTGATAACAACACACTCCAAAATTGATCCCCGCCCAAAAAGACCACCACGCCGCGATCAGGCCACACCCCAAACCGAGTTGGCCTCAACAGCAACAACCAAAATTGCCGGGCCAAAGTGATGCGATCAAACAAATGCCAACGGGAGGCCGCGGAGGCTTCCGTCCCGGTGGCGTTGGGACAGGGAACCAAAACCAGCCGCAAACTCAATAACGACCCAGGAGCTCTGGGGCGCATCAGGAGGCGGCGATGCAGCTGCTCTGCAAGGGGACGAACCCAGGTTGTGAGTTCACCAGGGCCGTTGGAGACGAACACCACAGCCAGGGTTTGGTCCTTGGTGCGTGACGTCACTCAGTGCCGTTGGGACTGTGAAAAATGATGCGGATGGCGAGACTTGAACTCGCAAGGCCGAAGCCACACGCTCCTTAGACGTGCGTGTCTACCAATTCCACCACATCCGCGTGGCGACGTTTCCCAAGGGGCTCGTCGATGGATGAGTATACCGACAGGCCTGAAAAGGCCTAACCGCTGATACGATCCGCGCTGGCTCGGATGCTGCGGAATGCCCATCGGCAAGGTGCTGATCGCCAACCGCGGCGAGATTGCCCTAAGAATCCTGAGGAGTTGCCGTGAACTCGGCATCAGCACGGTTGCGGTGTACAGCACCGTGGATCGTTCTGCACTGCACGTTCAACTCGCTGATGAGGCGGTCTGCGTCGGAGAAGGTCCGAGCAACAAGAGCTACCTCAACATCCCCAACATTCTTGCGGCAGCCACCTCCCGCGGGGTGGATGCGATTCACCCCGGCTATGGGTTTTTGGCGGAAAACGACCGCTTCGCTGAGATGTGCCGTGATCACGGCATCACGTTTATCGGTCCGTCTCCCCATGCCATCCGATCGATGGGGGACAAGTCGACGGCAAAAGCCACCATGCAGGCTGTGGGCGTTCCAACGGTGCCTGGCAGCGAAGGCCTCCTACCCACCCCAGAGGCCGCCGCTGAGCTCGCTGCTGCCATGGGCTATCCCGTGATGATCAAGGCCACCGCGGGCGGCGGCGGCCGTGGCATGCGGCTCGTGCCCAGTCCTGATCAGTTGGTCAAGCTCTACAAAGCGGCGCAGGGGGAGGCCGATGCAGCGTTTGGAAATCCAGGGCTGTACATGGAGAAATTCATCGACCGGCCCCGTCACGTCGAAGTCCAAATCCTGGCGGACCGTCACGGCAACGTGGTCCATCTCGGCGAACGGGACTGCTCGATCCAACGACGTCATCAGAAACTTCTCGAAGAAGCGCCAAGCCCGGCCCTGGACCCTGAGCTGCGTCGTCGCATGGGAGATGCAGCGGTCGCGGCGGCGCGCAGCATCAATTACGAGGGCGCCGGAACGGTGGAATTCCTCCTGGACCGAAGTGGTGGGTTTTATTTCATGGAAATGAACACCCGCATCCAGGTGGAGCATCCCGTGACGGAAATGGTTACGGGTATCGACCTGATTGCTGAGCAGCTACGCATCGCCGGCGGGGAGCCGATCAGCGTCCGGCAAGAAGATATCCAGATGAATGGGCATGCGATCGAATGCCGAATCAATGCCGAAGATGCCCAACACAACTTCAGGCCAGCCCCAGGACGGATCACGGGTTGGTTACCGCCTGGAGGCCCTGGAGTCCGCGTCGATAGCCACGTGTACACCGGCTACGACATCCCCCCCTTCTATGACTCCCTGATCGGCAAGCTGATCATCTGGGCGCCCAATCGCCCTGCAGCCCTCGAACGCATGAAGCGAGCTCTCAACGAGTGCGCCATCACAGGCATTCCAACAACGGTGGACTTCCATCTGCGCATGCTCGACCGCCCTGAATTCCAAAGGGGCGACGTGCACACCAAATTCGTTGAAGAGGAGATGCTCTAAGCGGGAGCAAAGGGGTTGCCAACGGCGCTCCCACCATGGATTAAGGCCGTGACTAGGGCAGTGATTCAGGCCGTGATTTGGGCGAGGGACTGGGCGCGGAGCAGCACCAAGGAGAGCAACCCTTGCTGCCCAACCAGCAGTTCGCGCAGCAAGCTGAGCAGCCCAACCCAGATCACGGGAGTGACATCCACGCCCCCGATGGGAGAGACAACTCGGCGGGTCACCCCCAAGATCGACTCTGTGGGCCAGGCCACCAGGGGCCAAAAGCCCTTGGATAGATCCACCTGCGGATACCAAGTGAGCACGATGCGCGCCAGGAATGTGAGGGTCCATGCGGCCAACAGCAAACCCAGTGCCAAGTTGAGAAGAGGGAGGATGGCGACAAGCGTTGGCGTCACAAAGCCCTAAGCATTGGAGATGTCATCGTAGAAACTTGACCTTGATCCCTAAGATCGCAGCCAATCAGGCCTCGCTAAACGCATTCGGTCCTAATTCCTTATGACGCCCTCCCTCTCCAATTTTCTGACCAGCCTCGTTGCTGGTGTCGCGATCGTTGTGATCCCTGCTTCTATCGGGCTCTTTTTCCTCAGCCAAACCGATCAGGTTGATCGCAAACTTTGAAGACCCTTTCACGCTCCGTAGACTGGGCTCACTAGACCCGAGCTTCGGTTCCACGCAGGTCGTTATCAGAGAGCTTCACTGTGGTTAATGCCAGTCTGAATTGGGCCAGCATTGTTGGGATTGTGCTGGCTGTAGGTGGAGCACTGCTCTACTTCATGCGCAGTTTCAAGCCCGCTCTCGCTCGTGATTACGACGTGTTCTTCGCGGCGATCGGCCTTCTCTGCGGAGGAATTCTTTTCTTCCAGGGCTGGCGACTCGACCCAATCCTCCAGTTTGGACAGTTCCTGTTGGCGGGAACCACGGTGTTTTTTGCCTACGAGAGCGTTCGTCTTCGGGGGATTTCAGCGGAACAGGCAAGGCGCTCGGCCTATTTCGATGACGAGCCCGAAACCGCAAGCCCCGCTGGAGGTTTGCGGGGTGGTTACGACGATCCCTACGAACGATTCGACGAACCCCAGCCGATACGACGCCGGTTTGGCGGCCAAGGCCCGGATGAAGACGAGAGGCCTGAACAAGATTTCTACCGCCCCCGTCGGACCTCCAGAGCTGCGATCCCAGAGCAGGCCGCGAGTCGGAGCCGTCAGCGGCCCGATCCCCCCTCCGATTGGTCAGACAGCAGCGAAAGGGAGAGGCGCATGGCCCGATTCGGTCGTGGCGATGACTCTGCACCGAGTGGTCCAAGCTTTGGAGAGCGCCGCAGCCAACGCCAGGATCAACGCCGAGGCTCTCGGCCAACTCCCGTCGCTTCGTCCAGGCCTGAACCCTCATCCCGCGCCTCTGCTGGGGCGGCTGGCCTCAACCAGCGCACGACAGGATCAGCTGGCCGATCAGCGACTGGATCAGCACGCAGCGGCTTAGATGGACAACCTGGCATCCCCCAAGGCACACCGCTGCGTCGAGAACCCGAAGATGCCGCTTACTCCCCAAGCCCGCGGCAACCCTCTTCCAAACCCCCGGTGAGCAGACGCAATCCCGCCCCTGAGAACGGGCCTGCAACGTCTAGGGACACCAATCGCACCCCTCCCCGCAGTTCCCGCCCCAGGGATAACAACTCCCGCTTCGACGACTAATCAGTCTGAGCATTCATTCCGGTATGACTCGACGCCTCCTCCTCGTGCTGCTCGCACTGGGAGTTGCTGCCTGTGAAAGTCGCTCGACCCGAGCACCATCCGGCTTGCTGGCGCCACAACAACAAGACCCTGCCCTCAGCGGTGATGGGCGGTTGTTAGCCGTGATCGAAGACCAAAACGGCAGACCGACCGTCCAATTACGCAACGTGCAAGGTGGGGGTTCGTTGCGTTTACGCCACCTCTCTCGCCATCAGCCCCATAGCTCGCCGTCCTTGAGCTGGAACGGCCGTTATTTGGCTGTCATTACCCAACGCGGCAACCACAGGCTGGTCTTGATTGAAGATCGCCTCAATGGCAAAGCCCACCCCCTGCGCTTGCCCTCCGGACGAGATCCCGTGCAGGTCAGCCTCGCTCCTGATGCACGCAAGCTCGCCATACAAACCGCAGACCAGGGACGTTGGCGTGTTGAAGTGATCGATCTGAGTGGCTTGCTGGAGCCCGACGGACCTGGAGGCCAGCGACGCACGACGCCGAACGAGGCAAACCGATGAGACAGCGATTCCTGCCATCGGCCTTGCTGCTCTGTTTCCTCGTTTTGGGCTGCGGTCAAAGCGGGATCCGTCCCATGTCCAGGGTCGGGGCATCGCTGCGTCGAAGCGCCGAGAGCAGGCGCCTTCCCTCGATGGGACAACGTTGGCTCGCCACCCTGGCCAGTCGTAACGGAAGAGAGCGCGTGGAACTCATTGACCTGAGCAACGACACACCGGTGCCCCTGAATGGGATCAATCAGGCCGATTCCCAGACCATCAGCCTCAGCGTGAGTGGGGATGGGCAGAGGATCGCCCTTGTCCGCCAACGCGAAGAACGAACCGAACTCATGCTCTATCGACGCAATGCCAGCGCGTTGCAACGCCTACCCATTAATCCGCCGGGTGTCCCCCGTTCTGTGAGCCTGAATGGGAATGGTCGACTTCTCGCCGTTCAGGTGAGCCGCAGAGGGCGTTGGGATGTGGACTTAATTCGCCTGCCCTAGCTAGGGAATCAACCCTGCCCAATGCAAAAAGGTATCGCCGCTGAGGGCTTCCGTGAGCACGACAGCTAGAAATCCGATCATGGCGAAACGGCCATTGATCCTCTCGGCATAGGCACTCCAACCAAAGGCAGGCACATCTTTGGTGGTGGCACTGGTGGTGGAAAGGGGCTCTGGAGCAGCCGACGCAGAGGAGGGCTCCTCCGGAGTGCGATCGCTGACTTGATCAGGCTTGTTCATGGTTGATAACTACTGGCGGGAATCAGGCTCCAATCGCCATCCCCACGCAGTTCAAGCACGTTGTCATGGAAGTGCTTGAGGGAAGGACGATGGCCAACACTAATAAAAGAGAGATCTCGATCCACGAGCAGCTCATAAAGCTGCTTCTCTGTCTTCACATCAAGGGCGCTGGTCGCCTCATCCAGAACCACAAAACTCGGAGAATTCAACAACAAGCGTCCAAAGGCCAGTCGTTGCTGTTCTCCAAGAGAAAGAATTCGGGGCCAATCCTGCTTGATATCCAAGTCGGGATAACGCGTCACTAACTTCTGCAAGCTGACTTGCTCCAACACGCTTCTCAACTGCTCATCACTAAAGCGATTCTCATCTGCTGGATAACAAAGCTGTTCTCTTAACGAGCCCAGCAACATATAAGGCTTCTGGGGGATGAACAGGAGATCCCCCATCGAGGGCCTCTCAACACTGCCCCTGCTGGGCTCCCAAAGGCCGCTAATCATCCGCAGCAGGGAAGTCTTTCCACATCCGGATGGCCCCACAACCAAAAGCTTGTCGTGGTCACCGATATCAATCGTGAGATCTTCGATGACGGGATTCTTTCCATTCGGAGGATATAAGTCTGCAGACCGAATCACGATGCCGTTGCTTCCTGGCACCTCGCGACTGTTGCTGCTGGGAGCCTGCTGGCTCACCTGCTCAATTTTGGTTTGGAATCCTTCAAGACGACTAATGCCGGCAGCAAACTGCGCAAGCTGCTCAATGCGAGCCACGATGAAGAACAACGATCCCTCCACCATATTGAAAGCAAAGTTGGCCTGGTTGAACACGCCAAAATCGATCTCTCCCGCGAAATACACAGGTGCCATAACCAAGAAGGGCAGAAAAACTCCCGCATACGACACCGATCGCCTCATGACGTCGATGATCACCTGCCAAATAATGAGGAGATTGAAGTTTTTAACAACAGAACCCAGACGCCGATAGGACTCTTGCTTTTCTTGCCCCTCCCCCGAGTAAAAAGCGATGGATTCAGCATTGTCCCTGATATGAACCAGTCCGTAACGGAAATCAGCTTCATAGCGGAGCTGGTCATAATTAATGCGCACGAGGTTGCGCCCTGAAACAATCAGAAGCGTGGTGGCAACCGCCGAGTAGGCAAACAGAGCGAACGTCAGCCTGGAGCTAATACTCCAGAGCACCAAGATGTTGAGCGAAAACGTTAAGAGCGCATCAAAAAGACCCAAGGCAAGACTCAGGCTTTGCGCCGTAAAAGACTCCGTATCTTGGGTAATCCTCTGGTCAGGGTTATCAACATCCGTTTCGTCTTCACTATTAGGATTGAGAACGTAATAAGCCCTATTTTTCATATAGTCGCCAATCAACGATTTAGACAGCCACTCCCTCCAAATAATTCCCAGCTTTGCAGTGATATAGACCTGAGTTACCCGAATGGGAAGGGCTATCACAAAACAGGCGCCATAAATAGCCAATCGCCCATAGAAACCACCTTGGTCCTTATCCACCAAGGCATTCGTGATGTCTCGGTAGATAAATCCGATCCCCGTATTAATGCCGTTAACAGCAAGCAACATGAACACAATCGTTGCCAATAAGCCCCAATTGAGCCAACGCCGCTGGCGCAATTGCTGACGGAAAGCAATGAAACTTGCCAAACCAATCAGAAACAGCCCAACGAAAGCCACTCCCCACCAACTCGACCAAATCGTGGCGATCGTTCCCGAAACACCAGACAGATATTTCTCCGTTAAGTCGGGTTGAAACCGATCCAGGCTTCGAATCAAGGCGGTAAGAACCGCAAGCACCAACCCGCCAACACAAAACAGAAGGCACAACAACAGCCAGATGAACTGCCATCCGCTGGCCTGATCAAGCGGCAAGAAAAAAGGTTGGGCCAGGTGACGCAGCTTCGCGAGCTGATGACGCAGATTTTTAAACGGGCCGCTGCTGGCGAAAGGGGACGCTGTCATGACGCCATTCTCACAAGCCAGACCTTCATCCGGGAGGCCAATCCAGGGAACGCCCACCGATCACATGCACGTGCAAGTGGAACACGGTCTGCCCGGCACCCTCTCCGCTGTTAATCACCGTTCGCCAATCACTTAACCCTTCTTGTTTGGCAACCTTCGCAGCCACCAACAGCAAATGTCCAAGCAGCTGCTCATCCCCTTTCTCCGCCTCGCGCAAGCTCTCGAGTGGTTTGCGCGGAATCACCAGCACATGCACAGGAGCGGCCGGGGCGACGTCGCGGAACGCCAAACAGCTGTCATCGCTGTACACCTCATCGCATGGAATGTCTCCACGCAAGATGCGGGCAAAAATCGTGTCACCAGCCATGGTCACAACCCTGGGCAAAACAGTGCATGAGACGGGTGGGGCATCAGATGCTTACCCCGCAACCATTCAATGCTGGCACGCTGCTCAAGTGCATCCCTTCAAGGGATGGAGGCGCTTCCCGTCACGGTGGAAGTGGATCTGGCCCCAGGGCTTCCCGGCTTGCAGCTTGTGGGACTTCCAGATACCGCCATCCAAGAGTCGCGCGAACGCGTCCGGGCAGCGCTGCGCAATAGCGGGTTTCGCGGCCCCCTAGTTCGGGTCATCGTCAATCTGGCACCAGCCGATCGACGCAAGGAGGGACCCGCCTTCGATCTGCCGATCGCGCTGGCCTTGCTCGTCGCCAGCGGTCAGCTTGATCCCCAAAAACTGGAAGGGCTCTGCTGCGCCGGAGAACTGGGCCTGGACGGAAGCTTGAGGTCCTGCCGCGGCATCCTGGCCATGGCCTGCCAAGCGAAAACCCAGCAAGCCAAAGCCTTTGTGGTGCCATCAGCCAACGCAGCCGAGGCGTCTCTCGTGGACGGACTCCCCATCGTGAGCGCCAAAACGCTTGGCGAGCTCGTTGAGCAGTTACGGCATGGAAGCCAGAACCACCGTTGTTCTCCTCCCAAAAAGAAAGAGCCTGCAACGACCGCCATCCCAACCAGCGCATCAGAACCTCCGTCCGCAGCACCGCTCACGATTCAGCATTTCGCTCGAAAAGCCCTGGCGATTGCCGCCGCCGGTGGGCATCACCTTCTGATGGTGGGACCTCCTGGCTGTGGCAAAACGATGTTGGCGCGAGAGCTCCCCAGTCTTCTTCCGCCGTTGAGCGACTCAGAGGCCCTAGAGCTCACCCGCCTTCAATCCATTGCTGGCACGCTCGGCAGCGTGACAAACCTGGTGCGGCAACGACCATTCCGAGCACCGCATCACAGCACCACGGCAGCAGGGCTTCTCGGGGGAGGGCTCAATCCCCGTCCCGGCGAATTGAGCCTGGCCCATGGAGGCGTGCTGTTTCTTGATGAGCTCACTGAATTTCCGAGAGCCATCCTCGATCAGTTGCGTCAGCCTCTGGAGGAGGGCGTTCTCTGGATCAGCCGAGCCCGATTGCGCTGCTCTTTCCCCTGCAGGGTGACCCTGGTGGCGGCGACCAATCCATGCCCTTGCGGATGGCATGGTGATCCTTCCAATCGCTGCCGTTGTTCTGAACTTCAACGGCAGCGCTACTGGAATCGTTTGTCTGGGCCATTTTTAGATCGGCTCGATCTTCAATGCCGCCTCGAACCCGTGCCGACCAGCCAACTTCGCCGGTGCTTCAAGACGGCAGAAGACCCAACAGAGACTCCAAGAAAAGGCAGCTTCTCTCCCAAAGCCATCCAAGCCGCGCGCATCAAAATGTGCCAACGCAACCCGGGCAAGCAGCTCAACAGCCAACTCAGCGCGCTGGAGCTCGGGCGTTACGGCCAGATCGCAGAGCGAGCCTTTCAATGCTGGGAGCAGGTGGTGTCGAAACGGCAGTTGAGCATGCGCAGCAGCTTGAGGCTTCTGCGCGTTGCCCGAACCATTGCCGACCTAGACGCTGTGCCAACGGTGGGCGAGCAACACATAGCGGAAGCGATCTGCTTCCGAAGCTATGACCACGCGCCCAGAGCAAACAGCTAAACGGACCGTCGCTTAACGCGATCCATGGTGAGGAACGTCGCGATAGGGCTGGACTCCAATCGGAGGTGGAACCGTCTTCTTCTCTTCACTTGGATTTCCAACAGCATGCGACAGGGTTTCTGCAAACCATTCGCGCAGCGAACTAAACATGAATGCCATGGTGGATCTCCTCCGAGATGCATCCAGTCTCGTCAGGCATTCAAGAAAAAGAAACAGTCGAAATACCGATCATTCGGCGTGCCATAACAATCAATCCGACGTGGCACGCCGATCTAAAAGCTAAAACTGCGAACGAATCAACGACGGCGACGGCGCTGCTGAGCTTTGCGCTTGTACTTCTCGATTGGAGTTTCGTGATGGCGGAGGCGCTTGAGATCAGCAAAGATCCCGGCCTTGGAGACCTGACGCTTAAAGCGACGTAGGGCAGATTCGATGCCTTCGTTTTCTCCGACCGTGACCTGAGTCATTCAACAAGCGAGGATTTCCAGCTTGTCAATGTAGCAAGCGATAGGCAAATGGATCAAAGGGCATCTGGCAATCCAGGCATGCTGTCCCGATACACATAAAGATGTCCCAGCGTGCGCTTGCCGTATTGACGCCTCATCAGCTTCCAACCTGGTTCAAGGTTCAGCTTGAGGAAACCGTTTCCAGGACCTCCTGAACGAGCCACCACCATGGTGGGACGGGAGGGATCACGCGTCGGAACGGCCAAGAGCTCGATGTCCGCGCCAGTTTTGACGACGGAGAGTCGATAACGCGTTCCAAGGTCATCCCCTCCAATCCGCAGGGAATAGCCATTGCCATCGATGTAGCGGTTACAGATTCCGGTGAAGTCAAAACTGGCCAACAGCGGATCCACAACAGCAGGCGACGATCCCGAAACCGCAAAACAAGGACGGGCGCTCGTGCGCTGCTCGTAAATGTTCAGCTGCGAGTTCTCACCCTTACCGATGGGAGCCGACACCATCACAAATTGGCTTTCGTCGACGTCTGCAGCCGTGAAGACGGAGCCTTGCGCTTTTGCTGCTTGCGGGAGGCCTGTGGCCGCAGCAGCGGCAAACACAGCAAATGCAACAGCAGCGTTCCAAGGACGGCCCATCAATCAATTCCGATCGTTAAAGGGATCGTATTAGTCCCTTTGGATCTGAGCACGTGCCATCAGGCCGGTTTGTTGAGACGAATCGCGACCAAAAGTGACCCAAGCGTCGCTGGAAGACTCAAACCAAGGATCCATCGCGTTGGGTTGACGCCCAGATCAGGATCGCCGTAAGCCAATTCAAAAACACAGCCAGTGGCTGCGATTCCAAGCACGCATGCCAGGGCCAGGAACAGCCCAGAAAGGGGTTTCATTGGCATCGGTTTAAGGCGTCATGGGGCGGACGTCTGTGGCGCGGAAGCCATGATCTTTTAGCTCCTTTTTAAGGCCAGTGGCATCGGTCACACGATCCACAAACAACACTCCCCGGAGATGGTCCATCTCGTGCTGAATGCAACGCGCCATCAAACCGTCGGCCTTCATGGTGCGGGGTCGCCCCATCTCATCCCTGAAACTCAATTGAATGGCCGTGGGACGGACCACATCGAGGTACACCCCTGGGATGCTGAGGCACCCCTCCTCGTACGTATCCACCGATGCGCTGCAGGTGGTGATTTCTGGGTTGATCAGCACCAGAGGTGGCGTGCTGGGGGTCTCAAAGTCGAGGTCGATCACCAGCAATTGCTGATGCACGCCAACCTGAGGTGCCGCCAAGCCGATGCCACGGGCCGTGTACATGCTGCGCAACATGTCGCGGGCCAAGTCGCGCACACGCTCGTCCACCTTGCCAATCCTGCGCGCATCACCCCGTAGCGCGTCGTCGCCAAGGGTATAGATATTGAGCGGAGCACTCTCTAAGGGCTCCTTAGGCACGGCAATGGAGGAGCTGCTCTTCTCAGCCGATCGTGCCAACTGGGCGAAGCTCCTAGCCAAAACCCCTCCTACCTTGAAATTGTTCTGATCTTAGGCAGACCTGATCTCTGCTTGATCCGTTCGACATGTCTCTGCAACAGCCCCTACCCGCCACAACCGCTCTCGGACGGACTTCGCTGCTGCGTGCTCCGCAACTGCTGGGGGATTGGCTCCTCTGGCTCGAGCAGCGTCCCCACGAGAAAGGCCGCACCACAGCATGCATCCGGCGCTGGGGGGAGCCAGAAGCCACGCCTCTGGAGCTCACACCAGCCCCCATCAATTTGCGCAGCAGGGTGCACGACTACGGCGGAGCGCCGCTCACGGCGGCGCTAACGGAAGGAACACTCCAGCTGGTTTGGGTCGATGACAACGACGGTTGCCTCTGGTTCCAAGCCTGGACAGGTCTTGATGGAGATACCCCCCAAGCGCTGCACGCCCTCGACAGCCCCCAACGGCTGACAGCCCCCCGTAACAGCGCGCTGGGGGGCGGCGTGATTGACCCTCTCCGCTCGCGATGGTTGGGCGTGATCGAGGAGTCCGGTTGTGATCGCTTGGTGAGCGTGGCCCTCGATCAACGGGATCAAACCCCTGATGTCGTCCATCAGCCTGCTGATTTCGCGGGCTATCTCGCCCTCAGTGCCGACGGAGCCCAACTGGCTTGGGTGGAGTGGCAACAACCCTCCATGCCCTGGGATTGCTCCCAGCTCGTCTTGGCGCGACTGACGGCCTCTGGCTCCATCGAGGCTTGCCGTGGGATCGCGGGCGCTGAACCATCCGAAGCCCAAGGGATCTCCGTGTTTCAGCCCCAATGGCTGCCGGATGGAAGCCTCGTCGTGGCAGAGGACAGCAGTGGCTGGTGGAATCTGATGCGCCATCCCAACGCCGACAGCATGAACATCCACTGGCAACGCCTTTGGCCCATGGCCAAGGAGACGGCGATGCCCCAGTGGGTGTTTGGGATGAGTACCACCGCTTGGGATGGGGAGAAGCTGTTAGCCGCCGTGTGTGATCAAGGGGAATGGCAGTTGCAACGGCTCGGTCTCGATGGCTCGGCAGAGAGGGTGGAACAACCCTTCAACGATCTCGCCGATCTGCACGCATCCCATGGCCGGGCTGTCGCCATCGCCAGCAACAGCACCACAGGCCATGGACTGCTCGAGCTCGACTTGGGCTCAGGAACCTGGCGACACACTCCAGCCGCCTCCGCCGCCATGGAGGTCAACGCGATCAGCGTGGGGCAATCGCTGTGGTTTGACGGATCCGGCGGGCAACGCACCCATGCCTGGTATTACCCCCCTGTCGGGGGAGCCGATGCCTCGTCGCCACTGCTGGTAAAGAGTCACAGCGGGCCTTCGTCCATGGCCCGCCGCGGCCTCAACCTCGCGATTCAGTTCTGGACCTCCAGGGGCTGGGGCGTGGTGGACGTGAATTACGGGGGCTCCACAGGCTTTGGCCGGACCTACCGCGACCGGCTTCAGGGGGGCTGGGGCGTGGTGGATGTCAGCGATTGCGCCGCAGCCGCCAAAACCTTGATTGCCACGAACCGCGCAGATCCGAGCCGCATCGCCATCGAAGGGGGCAGCGCCGGTGGCTTCACCACGCTGGCCTGCCTCTGCTTCACCGATGTGTTCCGCGCCGGTGCCTGCCGCTATGCCGTGAGCGATCCCAGTGCCTTAGCCACCGAGACGCATCGCTTTGAAGCCCGCTATTTGGATGGCCTCATCGGCCGTTGGCCCGAGGAGCGGGATCTCTATGAGCAGCGATCGCCGCTGGGCCATGCAGACCAGATCCGCTGTCCTGTGATCTTTTTCCAGGGCCTCAAAGACAAGGTCGTCCTGCCGCAGCAAACCGAACGCATGGCCGAGGCCCTACGCCGCAATGCCATCCCAGTGGAGGTGCACACCTTCCCAGAAGAAGGCCATGGCTTCCGAGATAGCGCCGTGCAGATAGCTGTTCTTGAATCGACTGAGCGTTTTTTCCGCCAACACCTCAATTTTTAGAGGCTTGGCCATATCCCAACCCACGGAACTGCCGATGCACCTCTTCCATTTGTGATGCGGACAACAGCGGAGGCTCTCCCAGCTGCAGAGCTTGCAAATACATCTGTGCCAGCGTCTCCACCTCAACGGCAATCTTCAGAGCCTGATCAAGATCCCGCCCCAAACTGACCAATCCGTGGTGAGACAGCAAGCAGGCCTGCCGGTCCTGCAGCGCCTGCACCGTATGGGCTGATAGCGCAGCGGTCCCGAAGGTGGCGTAGGGAGCACAGCGAATGTCATCACCACCAGCCACCGCTGTCATGTAGTGGAACGGCGGAATCCCCCGGTCATGGCAGGCCAGCGCCGTTGCATGAATGGGATGGCAATGAAACACCGCCATGGCATCGGGACGATCCGCCAAAACATCGGCATGCAATCGCCACTCGGACGAGGGTCTCCGCCCACGGCCAGGGAGTCCGCTTGGCAAAGGTTGGCCGTCAAAACCGATCGCCACCAGATCCTCCGGCTCCATCTGGTCGTAGGCCAAGGAGCTGGGAGTCACCAACAATCCCCCCTCAATCCGCAACGACAGGTTGCCGGATGTGCCCTGATTCAAGCCGGTGCTGTTCATGGCGCGGGCCACGTCCACGAGCTCGCAGCGCAAGGCCCGCTCGTTCTCGTTCATCCCTCTCCCTGAATCAGCCACGGTTGTAAAGCTCCTTCAGGCCAACTTCAGTGGCTGGCGCCACACCACGGTCGGTGATCAGAGCCGTCACAAGCCGCGCCGGGGTGACGTCGAACGCCGGATTAAACCCAGCACAACCATCAGGCGTGAGCTGCACGCTCACAATTTCACCGGCCGACTCCCCCGCAATCACTCGCCCCTGAATGGACGTCACCTCCTCAGCAGAACGCGCTTCAATCGGGATCTCTGCCACCCCATCCGCAAGACGCCAGTCGATCGTGGAGGTCGGCAGGGCGACATAAAAAGGCACGTTGTTGTCGTGAGCCGCCAGGGCCTTGAGGTAGGTGCCAACTTTGTTGCAGACATCGCCGCAGCGCGTGGTGCGATCGGTCCCAACGATCACAGCATCCACCTGTCCATGCTGCATGAGGTGACCACCTGCGTTATCCACAATCACGGTGTGCGGAACCCCCTCCCGCGCCAACTCATAGGCCGTGAGCGAGGCCCCTTGATTGCGCGGCCGGGTTTCATCCACCCACACATGAATGTTCAACCCAGCGCGATGGGCCTTATAAATCGGTGCCAAAGCCGTTCCCCAGTCAACGGTCGCCAGCCAGCCCGCATTGCAGTGGGTGAGCACCTGAAACGGCTCGTTCTGTCGTGCGCTAGGTCGCTGCTCTGCCAGCGCTTGGAATAGATCGAACCCATGCACCCCAATCGACTCGCACATCGCCACGTCTTCATCGGCAATCAGCGCCGCCTCCCGCCGTGCTGCCGCCGCACGCTCCGCTTCGGGCAAGGGCTGCACCAGATCACGAACCCGTTCCAAGGCCCAACGCAGATTCACCGCTGTAGGGCGACTGGCGTTGAGCTGATCGAAGGCTTGGGCCAAGCCCGCATCGCTGGCGTCGTCTTGCAGGGCGAGCATCAAGCCGTAGGCGCCGGTCACACCGATCAATGGTGCGCCCCGCACCACCATCGTGCTGATCGCCTCAGCCGCTTGATCACAACGCGTCAGCGTTCGGGTGATCAAGCGATGGGGCAACTGGGTCTGATCGATCACACCCACGGAACGCTGATCGGCTTCAAGCCAAATCGTCCGCCAAGCCTGGCCATCAATGTTCATGGTCGAATCAACGGCAAGCGCCGAGTGGCTTCTTCCATTCTCCGATGCACACGACCCAGGGATTTAGAGGCGCAGACAGCCTTTGTGAAGCTGATCAAATCGGTCGATATCCAAACCAGTCAGGCACCTGGTTCTGACTTTCACCATCCTGCTGGCGATGGAGATGCACGTACACACTGTTGCTCCCTGTCAAGGACAACTGTTCAATCGCCAAGCAATCGTCGACGGCACTGAGATCGTCCTTGTGCTGCTCAAGGGCATCAAGCAACCAGCGCTTCTTGGCTGCTGCTTTCGCGGCTTGCGGCGAGGAGGCCACAACGAGTCCAAAGCGATGCAATTCCGCAAGGGAGTCGGGCTGATAGGCCCCGAGGTTGACGAACCACAGACGCTGCTGCGCAGAAGAAGGCTCCATCTCAAGGGTGACGCGCCAACCATCAATGCAATGCACGGCCATGTAGCTGTCGAGATGCAACCCGCGACGGCGACCAAACCACTGGCGACGAAGCTCGGGATAGGTGTCTTCGATGCAGCGGCCCGCTACGAAGCGCACATCATGCAGCTCAATCAAGCTTCGATCGGTGCGTCCACCAAGGACAACCAAAAACAAGATGGACTGTTCCACGCACTAATGGCGAAAGGAATTAGCCATGCTCACGAAAAAAGTCGATCACACTGACCAGCTCATCAGCGAAGCGATCAATCTCAGCGTGCGTCGTGCAAAAACTGAGGCTTGCCCGGGCTGATCCCGTCACGCCGTAGAGACGATGCAGCGGTTGGCAGCAATGGTGACCACTGCGAATACAAACGCCGGCCAGATCCAGCATCGCCGCGATGTCGTTGGCATGAACACCCTCCACCACAAACGTGGCAAGGGCTCCACGATCAGGCTGCTGCTCAGGCGTAGGGCCAAGAATGCGCAGACCATCAATCGATTGAAGCCGGCCAAACAGATGGGTGGTGAGCTCCGCCTCCCACGCCTGAATCGCATCGAATCCAAGCGTTTGCAGGTAGGTGATCGCAGCACCCATGCCGATCGCTTCACCAATGGCTGGCGTACCCGCCTCAAACTTATGGGGGAGGTCCGCCCAGGTGCTGTGATCCAAGAACACCTCTTGAATCATTTCGCCACCACCAAGGAAGGGCGGCATCGCCATCAACGTTTCTTCCGCAGCCCATAGAAAGCCCATTCCAGTGGGGCCACACAGCTTGTGAGAAGAGCCCACGAGGAAATCAGCGCCAAGGCTCTGCACCGAAATGGGTTTATGCGCCAGGCTTTGACAGGCATCCACCAACACCTTGGCCCCAACAGCATGGGCAAGGGCTGCAATCTCTTCGATCGGATTGCAGCACCCCAGGGTGTTGCTGATGTGCACCAAGCTCACCAGCCGTGTTCTCTCATTGAGCTGATCCCGCAGGTCCGCTAGGTCAAGCGTGCCCTCAGGGGTCACCCCCACATGCCGAAGCACACAACCCGTCCGTTCAGCGAGCAATTGCCAAGGCACCAAATTGCTGTGGTGCTCCATCACGGTGAGCAGCACCTCATCCCCAGCCTTCAGCTGGGCATCACCCCAGCTGCGAGCCACCAGGTTGATGGCTTCGGTGGCATTGCGCGTAAACACGATTTCTTTCGCGCTGGATGCACCGATCAAGCCAGCGGTAATCGAACGAGCCCCCTCAAACGACTCTGTGGCACGGGCACTGAGCTGGTGAGCTCCGCGATGGACATTGGCGTTGTCGCAGGCGTAGTAGTGCTGAATCGCATCGAGCACGACACGGGGCTTCTGACTGGTCGCCGCATGATCCAGATAGATCAGGGGCTGACCAGATCCTGAGACCTGGTCAATAATCGGGAAATCGGCACGAACTCGTTCCGCAATAGTTACGGGGGCGTTACGGGGAAGTGTTGTCATGGGGTCATCCCTCCGACCTGCAGGCTGCCGCCCAACCAGCGCTGCGAGGCACTGAGAGGCAAGCGGTCCAACACCTCCTTGCAGTAACCACGCAGCAGCAAGGTTGCGGCCGAAGACTGCGTAATGCCGCGGCTGCGCAGGTAAAAAAGCTGATCCTCCTGAAGCTGACTCACGGTGGCCCCGTGGGTACAACGAACATCGTCGGCCACGATTTCCAACTCGGGCTTGGCATCCACGCGGGCGCGCCCAGAGAGCAACAAGTTTCTGCTGAGCTGGGAGGCATTGGTGCGCTGCGCCGGCCTGGGCACTTGAATAGCTCCGTTGAAGATGCTGTGAGAACGATCGGCAGCGATCGTTTTTTGCACTTGGTCAAGCGTGCCCTCAGGCCCCTCAAAGCGCACAGCGGTATGAACCGCAAACTGCTCGTCAGCAGCGGTGACGGAAAGACCATGAATAGAAGCAGAAGCCTGGCCATCCACCTGCACAACACTCGGCTCCAGTCGCCCGAACGACCAGCCCTGAGACACGGAAACCAGGGAGTAATGACTGCGCGTCTCTTGCTCCACAGCCAGGTTGGCGAGCAGAGCCTCGCCACCATCCCCTAAAGCAAGCAAACCGTGGTTCACCTTGGATTCCTGGCCGAGATGAATTTCGAGCAGATGACTATGGGCAGCCTGGCCCTGCGCGCTCACAACCTGAAGAAACTCGAGCTCGGCTTTTTCTTCAACCAGCAACAAAACCCTGGTTGGAACCAACATGGCGTCGGACGCGACCATCACCAGCTCAACCGGTGGAACTTTGCCGCGGATGCGCAACGCCAAAATCTGCTGACTCACTCCGTGATTCAGCTCCACCGGCCAATCCGACGCGCAGCGGCAGCGGGACAGGGTATGGCCGAGGGCCTGCTCCAACTCAGCCCCTTCGAGCAACGAAATTCCTTCCGGCAATGCCACCCCCTGCAGGGGATCCTGGCTGCCATCAATCACAAGCCTCAGGGCCTGCTCAGGAACAGGCGGCCAGCTATCTGCACTGGAGGAATCACTCCTTTGATCAGCGAGTGACAGCTGAAACAGGGCCTCTAGGCGAGTGAGGTCCGTGAGTCTCCACGCCTCTTGTCTCCTAGTGGGAAAGCTCTGCTCTGACAGCGCCAATCGTCCTCGGCGCTGAACTGGCTCGAGTGTCCCCGCTGGTGCAGGGAGCTGTGTCAACCAACCCTCGGGCATCGCCATCGTTAGGCCACCCCCTCGGCCGCGAGCTGCTGATCCACCCAGTCGTAACCGATTTTTTCCAACTCAAGAGCCAACTCACGCCCGCCCGTACGCAAGATGCGGCCCGCCCCCATCACGTGCACGTAATCGGGAGTGATCTCATCCAAAAGCCTTTGGTAATGGGTGATCAGCAACGTGCAGTTGTCCTGACTCGCCAACTGATTCACACCGCCAGCAACGATGCGTAAGGCATCAATATCCAGACCAGAGTCGGTTTCGTCGAGGATCGCGACCACTGGATCCAACAGGGCCATCTGAAGAATCTCGTTGCGCTTTTTCTCGCCACCAGAAAAACCTTCATTCACGCTGCGTTCCAGGAATGCAGGGTCCATTTGCACCACTTGCAAGCGCTCACGCACGTGATCGTCGAAATCAAACGTGTCGAATTCCTCCTTGCCTTGCTTCTCGCGCCGAGCATTCGTCGAGACCCGCAGAAACTCCAGGTTGCTCACTCCAGGGATCTCAATCGGATACTGGAATCCCAAAAACACACCAAGACGCGAGCGCTCCTCAGGCTCCAGCTCAAGAAGGTCACGGCCTAGGTAGCGCACGGAACCCGATGTCACCTTGTAAGCGGGGTGACCGGCCAAAATCTTGGACAACGTGCTCTTGCCGCTGCCATTCCGCCCCATCACGGCATGAATCTCGCCGGCTTTCACCGTCAGGGTCACCCCATTCAGGATCGGCTTGCCCTCAACGGACGCATGCAAGTCATTGATTTCAAGGAGAGGCTCGGCGTCAGGACGGATCACGTCGGAAGAAAAGGAAGAGAGAAACGAGTATTAAGAAGCTTGGTGCTGGGATTAGCCCACCGAACCCTCAAGCTTGAGGGCGAGAAGTTTGTCGGCCTCAGCCGCAAACTCCATGGGAAGTTGATTAAACACATCCCTACAGAAACCGCTCACCATCATCGACACAGCTTCTTCAAAGCCAATGCCTCGACTTTGGAGATAAAACAATTGATCTTCCGACATTCGACAGGTACTGGCCTCATGTTCAATCGCAGCTTGAGGCTGTTGGGAGCGAATGTAGGGGTACGTGTTGGCGGCAGCTTGATCTCCAATCAGCATCGAATCACATTGGCTGTAATTACGAGCACCCTTGGCATTTGGACCAACTTGCACAAGGCCTCGATAACTGTTGCTTGACCGACCAGCACTAATCCCTTTACTAACAATCGTGGAACGAGTTCGTGGCCCTACATGAACCATTTTTGTTCCCGTGTCTGCTTGTTGGCAATTATTCGTAAGAGCAACGGAATAAAACTCACCAACCGAATCAGCACCCTGCAACACACAACTTGGATATTTCCAAGTGATAGCTGAACCCGTTTCCACCTGCGTCCAGCTAATACGACTGCGATCACCGCGGCACTGACCGCGCTTGGTCACGAAATTATAAATACCACCAACACCATTCTCATCGCCAGCGTACCAATTTTGAACCGTGGAATATTTAATCGAGGCATCATCTAAAACAACCAATTCCACAACAGCTGCGTGAAGCTGATTTGTATCAAACATCGGAGCAGTGCACCCTTCCAGGTAGCTCACCGACGCACCTTCTTCCGCAACAATCAACGTGCGCTCAAATTGGCCAGTATCGCCAGAGTTGATACGGAAATAGGTGGATAATTCCATGGGACATTCCACGCCCTTAGGAATGAATACGAACGACCCATCACTAAAGACAGCAGAATTTAATGCCGCAAAGTAATTATCACTACTAGGAACAACTGAACCAAGATATTTCTCGATCAGCTCCGGATGCTCAATAACAGCTTCACTAAAGGAGCAAAACACCACTCCATGTTCTGCAAGCTTTTCTTTGTAGGTGGTGGCAATCGAAACGCTATCAAAAACAGCATCAACAGCCACGTTGCTCAGTCTTTTTTGCTCGCTCAGAGGAATCCCTAATTTCTCAAATGTTTCAAGAAGCTTGGGATCAACTTCATCAAGACTTTGCTTCTTCTCTTGCTGCTTTGGCGCTGCGTAATAAACAATATCCTGGTAATCAATGGCTTTATAGCCCAACGCAGCCCAATCAGGCTCTTCCAACTTCAACCAATGACGATAAGCCTTGAGCCGAAAATCAAGGAGGAACTTCGGCTCATTTTTCTTAGAAGAAATCAATTTCACCACCTCCTCGCTTAGACCTTTGGCGATCTTCTCGGTTTCAATGTCAGTGACAAACCCGTACTTGTACGGCTGACTAACGAGATCGCGTGTGGAGGTACTGGTCATGGACTTCAACCTGCTGTGGCGTGAATCGTTTCCGTGCTGATGGTCTGGTCCTCGCAGCGGAAGGGATTGTCTTCTGTGAGAAACAACATGCAGTGGCAGTCCTTCCGCTCGCGCATGGGCACGCAAGGACAATTCCAAAAGGCTTGGGACACCTCAGCTTGCTTGTCTTCGTAATGACGACAAGGGCAAAGCGCTCCACCTAAATCATCTTTGTGCTTGGCAAGACCCTTTAAGACAACTGCCGTCACTCCGGGATCACTACAAAAATAAGTGCCGGTTCGTTGGGCGTACGTTTCGGCAAATTTGCGAATGACCTCAAGGCTTTCAGCTGTCGGCTCTGTGCTGCCAGCGGACGCATCGGACATTGGGCTCAAGGGGGGAAAGGAGAGGACGTAGTCAGAGTGGAAGTCTGAATACACCCCGGCCAAGGGTCAGGCCAGGACCGAGATACGAAACAAAAAGGTTTCGTTTCTAGGAGACTAGGGCACTGATCCATCGTCCGGAGACCCCATCATTCTGAAGGGGCGAACACCCACTGAGCAGAGATCGGTCCAATCGTCGTTAACCCTGACGAAGGCGACGGCGGATTCACACGCCGATTCCGGCCTTCCCGTGGCATGGTGAGTTCAACAGCTTCATCCCATGGGAGCTCAGGCTCAGGCCCCGACCCGCGAGACCACACTCACCTTGCTTCTCCGGCAGGGCGAAACCAGTGCGGCGAAATTGGCACAGACATTGGGAATTTCTGTGCAAGCCATGCGCCGGCATCTGCGCAGTCTTGAGGACGAAGAACTTGTGGAGGCCAGCCCCACGCCAGCCGGCCCTGGGCGTCCATCCAACCTGTGGAGACTCACAGCGAAAGGGCACCAGCACTTCCCTGACGGCAGCGAAAACTTCGCTTTGGGTCTGCTTGAGTCCATGGCAGCGACCTTGTCACCGGAGGTGATGGCTGATCTCCTCCGCCAGCAAGCTCTGGAGAAAGCCACCCTCTATCGCAAACAGCTGGGGAATGCACCGCTCGAAGAGAGAGTCCGCGCGCTGGTGAATCTCCGCCTCAAGGAGGGTTACGTCAGCGACATGCAGCCAGCCCCCACGGGTCCGGGTTGGTGCATCAGTGAATTTCACTGCTCAGTGCAGAGAATTGCCGAGGAGTATCCAGCGGTCTGTGATCAAGAGCTGCAGCTGATCAGGCACACCTTTCCCGACTGTCTGGTCGAGCGCGTGCACTGGCGCCTGGAATCAGGACATTCCTGTGGATTCAGCATCGCCCCCAAGCAGGACTAACCCATGCCTGAACAGCCGATCTTCGGTGCAGGGCCCTTGTCTCGAGCTGATGCCGAGCGGATTGAAGCCACGTTGCTTCCCAACCTCGATCGCCACCACCTTCGCCTCTTGGCCCACTGCCTACGCAGCTTTCAAGCCATCGCAGATCCGCGTCAATCAGGCCCCCTTCCAGACCGACGCACGCTCGAGCAATGGCTGTTGCAGCAGCCACAATTTTTGGACGAACCCCAGTTCCGCGACTTACTTCTCAAACAATTTCTAGCGGCAGCGCAGCAGCTCGAAGATCTCGCCAAACAGCAAGATCTCTCCCCGCTGGAACTCAACCTGGAAGCGCTCATTGAGGCCAGCACCAGGGCGAGCAAAGCCAGGATCGAGGGGCCGCACAACCACCCTTCGAACTGCGATCATCCAATACAGGCGTCATCCCCCTCATGACCTCGGCCATTCCCAACGCTGTCCATTTCTTTCAACAGAGTTGCGGTCGTTGGCGATCGCAACGCAGTGTTCATCACCTGTTGCACCGACGAGCAGAGGCGGGTGGGTCGCTCATCGTTGTGGAAGATCTCGATCCCGACGACCAACGCCTGCAAACACTGGCTGAACAACACGGCCACTCCCCGGGGAGCATTGCAGGAGGCAGCTTTGTGCGTTGGAGCGCCTCGATGGCCTGGGATCAAAACGGCGACGCCCATGACGGAGAAACAATCTTTGGTCTCATCCCAGATGGCGATGACGGACGCAGCGGCACCCTGCTTCGCGATTTGGGCTACGCCGAAAAAGCACCGGCCACCTCGACCTTCCAAATGGATCAACAGGACGGTCTCATCCTTTGCACCAGCTACGAGACCATGACCGTCTGGGAGCGCTTCTGGTTCACCAGCCCGAACGTAAGGCTGCGATCCAGCACGGTGGAAGGGCTTTCCAACAACGCCTCCTTTTGCATGGAAACGCGCTTAAGCGACGACACCGTGGACATCACAGAGGCGCCAGCTGGGGCCAAGGACGCGTCATTGCAACCGCTTTCAGCCCCATTCGGCTGGTAAAAACAGACCGCGGTAACTATTACGGACTGTGAGTGCTGACCGGAGAGGAAGAGGTGCACCGGACTCTTCTTCTACGATCACAAACGAAGGATGTTGAAGTTTGCGTGGCCATTCCTCTGTTGCAGTACGCACCGATCACCCAAAATTCAAGGGTGGCGGCGCTACGGGTCGCATCCGAAGAGGTGCCACGGGCCTATTCCATGGACATCGCCATGGATGCGGACAATTTGAAGTCCGTGATTGAAGGGGCTTACAGGCAGATTTATTTCCACGCCTTCAAGTCCGATCGGGACGTGAATCTGGAATCCCAGCTCCGAGACGGTCAGATCACTGTCCGCGATTTCGTTCGTGGCCTCTGCCTCTCCGACACCTTCCAGAGAAGTTTTTATGGCTTCAACAGCAACTACAAGGTGGTCCGCCATCTCGTAGAGAAGCTTTTGGGCCGGAAGACAAGCGGCAAATCAGAAGAGATCGCCTGGTCGATCGTGATTGCCACCAAAGGCGTGACCGGGATGGTCGATGCGCTGCTCGACAGTGAGGAATATCTCGACGCCTTTGGCTACGACACGGTCCCCTATCAGCGCAACCGCGTGCTCCCCGGACGAGAGCTAGGAGACACACCGTTCAACATCACAAGCCCTCGCTACGACGAGTACTACCGCGGAATTCTTGGGTTCCCCCAGTTCATCTACACCGGCACGGTCAAATCGATCCCGGCCCGCGCCAAGATCAAGCGCGGCGGCTTCCCCGAGGACTACCTGCCTTGGGTCCGTGGTCTTTCTGGCGCTCGCGGGGCCGCCCCCAGCGGGAGTGCCGATATCGATTACATCTCCAAGGTTCCTTACCGCAGCATCGGTCGCTGAATCACGCAAAAGCATTGCGAAAACTAGGAAAGTCGAGGGGGCCATCGGGCCCCTTTTTTTATGAGTCCAGCGCCTGGGAGCAGCCAACTGAGACCTCAAGAGCAGGGGTCTGGAGTCAGTAGATGCTGACCACAGCAATGAAAGATGTCTGAAAAATGGAAGTTGGCTGCAAACTGATCCCGAAGAAACTCGGTTGGTTGTCCGTGACGCAAGCCCTCTCATCTCTAGCTCGCCTGACGCTGCGTCAGCTCCGCCAGATGGCAAGTGATCTGGGGGTCACCCTCTACAGCCGAAAGAGCAAGGAGGATCTTGTTAGCGCTATCGCCAAGCGCCAGGATCGTCGCGATGGCGATCTCGAAGCCATTGAGGCAGAGCTGCGTGCTCCCTCCATGCACGAAGCAACGACCCGGGTTGTTTTCCTACCGAGAGATCCCCAGTGGGCCTACGTTTTTTGGGAAATATCCGATAGCGATCGACGGCAAGCTCAATCAGAAGGAGCCGCCTTCTTGTGCCTGCGTCTCGCCGATGTAACCGGACTCGAGAACGGTTCATCCCACCCTCACACGCTCCAAGAAGTGCCGGTTGATAGCCACAGCACTGAGTGGTATTTGCCTGTTCCTCTTTGCGATCGCGACTACCGCGTTGAACTTGGATATAAGTCTGAGAACAAGTGGATCTCCCTGGCCTTCTCCTCTGTGGCAAGGGTTCCAGCCCTCCACCCAAGCGATCAAATTCTTGATCAGTTTGTCCCCTTCAGCCTGGATGCCACACCTGCTGCCGCTCCCGTGCAGCCGATGACCATGCCTGGGGCTGATCCAGAACCAACCGACAGCAAGTTGCACGAACGTCTTTATCAAAGTGCCACGACCCACTTCCGCAGTCGCCGCGTTGGCTCCGAGATCCTTCACGAAAGCGATTCAATGGGCTCCGATCAGCGTGGACTCAATGATTCAGGAGTTGGCCTATGGGCCAGCGGACGCAATGAGTCCGGCCTTGGTGGAGTCGCTCCCCGTCAGCGCTCGTTTTGGCTCGTTGCCGATGCGGAACTGATCGTTTACGGCGCAACAGATCCATCGGCGCGTCTCACCATTGGCAAAGAAGATGTGCCCCTTTCGAGCGACGGCACCTTCCGCATTCAGGTGCCATTCCGCGATGGTGAGCAGGTCTATGCCATCGAAGCCACGGCTGCTGATGGCGAACAGAAGCGCAACATCACCCTCAATTTTGAGCGTGTAACACCGGAAGACAACAGCAATCCCGCTAGCGAAGCACGCGCTGAGTGGTTCTGATTCTGAACTCCTCAATGCTGCGTTGGTTTGTTGCGATCACTCCCCTAGCAGGGGCCATGGCCTTCCCAATCCTTGTGCCGATCACCATGGCGAAAGTGGGGATCGGCGCCGGTGTGGGTGTCGCGCTCGTTTTGAGCACTCTTTGGTTTGTCGCCATGTTGCGGACATCTGAGATGCCGCACTGAGGGTGGAACCCTCAGTCTGAGAAGAGAACATTCCCCTGTGAATCGATCACAACCCAGGCTCCCTTTACGGAAGCTGATCGTATCGACTGCTTTTGGCCTCCTAGCAAGTGGTTGCAGCCGAGCTGGTGTTGTGCTCGGACAGAGGCCCATCGATCTGGCCTTACCCAATGGGATCGAAGTCGGGTTTAACCACCGCGGGGACCGTCGCTATCGAAGTCCCTTAAGCGGCGAATGGAGAAATGGCGACGATCTCGAACAGATGCTGATTGATGCGATTCAGTCTGCAGAGGAAGAAATTTTAGTGGCGGTCCAAGAACTTTCCCTACCGCAGATTGCCCAGAGTCTTGTTGCCGCAGCCCGCCGAGGGGTGAACGTCAAAGTCATTTTAGAAAACAACTACAGCACCCCATGGAGCCAAGTTCATGAGCTCGATCTCAGTGGTCATGGACGCCAAAGACTTCAACGCTTGAGAGCGCAGGCCGATCAAGATCGAAATGGTGTTGTGAGTTCGGAAGAAGCACGGAAGCACGATGCGCTACTCATCCTTCAGAACGGACAGATTCCTTGGATTGATGACACCGAAGACGGCAGCAAAGGGAGCGGCCTGATGCACCACAAGTTTGTCATCATCGATGCTGAACGCGTCATCACTGGCAGCGCCAACTTCACCAATTCCGGCATCCATGGTGATGCTGGAGCCACCCAAACGCGCGGCAATGTGAATCATCTGATCGACATTGAAAGTGAAGCTCTAGCTGCTGTTTTCAAAGAAGAGTTTGCTCAGATGTGGGGAGATGGCCCTGGCGGATCGAACGACAGTCGCTTTGGACGCAACAAAATGGCCCAGCCTCTGCAAACGGTCAAGGTGGGACCCGTGAAAATCAATGTGCTGTTTCCACCCCATGCAAAAACACATCCAGGACATGGACTTGATCTGATTGCGGGTCAACTAGGCAGCGCCAAACAAACAATTGACCTTGCCTTGTTCGTGTTCTCCGCGCAGCAGCTCACCAACAAACTTGCCGACAGGGTCTCCGCTGGCGTGAAGCTGCGGCTGCTTGCTGACCCTGGCTTTGCCAGCCGGTCCTTTTCAGAAGTGCTTGATCTTCTCGGGGTGGCCCTGCCCGATCGCTTCTGCAAATTAGAGGCAGGCAATCAACCCTTAACCAAACCACTCCAAGGCGTCGGCACCCCTGGCCTTGCTCGCGGCGACAAACTCCATCACAAGTTCGCCGTGATCGACCAGAGCAAAGTGATCACGGGATCCTTCAATTGGTCGCCCTCTGCCGCACACACCAACGATGAAACCCTGCTGGTGATTCACTCACCCA
>WLWF01000129.1_pt1 | contig 67708 bp, 29 predicted proteins | sample 6718331 | NCBI WGS metagenome assembly WLWF01 (sample SAMN12718692, study PRJNA515312) | sponge metagenome | isolation source: marine sponge | host: Mycale hentscheli | place: New Zealand: South Island, Marlborough, Capsize Point | collected 2003-05-01 | reverse complement strand
GGGATAATCAATTAAAGTGGTGGTATCAAAATGGTACAATGGACTACATGGGACGTAGCCAAGGATTCCAGTCTTCTGGTCAATTCAATGGATACCGTGTCATGATGTCACAAACAATGCCTGCAATTTGGGTTAAAGATCCAACTAAGGTATTGAAGATTGTTATGAGAAACCCAGTTACTGGCGGATCATTCTAATCTAAACAATATATTCTTAAAAAGGGGGAGGGGTGTCCTCTCCCTTTTTTATTTTAAATAACCAATAACAGAAACCAAAAACAAAACCAATGGCAAAAACAGATTTTACAATGGTGGAAACACCAAAGAGCACACAGTCAAAGATTGTGATTAGACCTTATTTTGATGCAAGATCAGAAAATATGGGATTAGAAAATTATGGACTTAGTTTATTTGATGGTGTAAAACACCAAGAGCAGTTAGCCTGTCTAGAAATTAATGGAATTAATAGATATCTAACTGGACTAAATGAGTTTGCTCCAGAAATTAAAAAACTTTCTAAAGAAGCTAGAGAAGCTAAAGTAAAACAAATTAGAGCTACTGTAGCTGATTTAGAAGCAGAGCTTGCATCTAATATGTTAGATCCAGAAGATAAAGACTTTTGGAATAAAGTAAAATTATTAAAACCTGATAATATTGAATTTTGGAATAAAATTGAATTGAGTGTAGGTAATGAACCCATGCATATAGATATAAATGATCCTTATGATAGAATTAAACTATGTGCAATTGAGGCTGGTGGATTTTCATTAGTAGCTAAAAGTTATGAAGATGCTAAGTCTAAACCAAAACCACCTAAGTTTTATTTAGATAAAGAAGAAGAAACTGTATCTACTAGAACTGAGTATAAGAAACTGAGAAACAAAGCATTATCTGAACTACAAAAGTTATTTGATAAGAATAGTACTAAATTATTCTACGTTGCTAAAGTAGTAGATGCTAGTAGTACACAGTATAAAAAGTCAACTCCTTTGGATATTCTATATGAAAATATGGACGAGTATATTCATGGAGATGCAGCAGAAAGCAATATAGAAAGAGCTGTAACTACTTTCTTAGATATTGTTAATTGTGACATGGAAACTTTAAAGATTAGATCAATTGTAAAAGATTCATCATTCTTTAAATATATTACTCATAAGAGTGATGGTCATATTTACCACACTAAAAAGAATGCTCTTATGGGAAGAAATGTTTCTGACGTAGTTGAGTTCTTAAAGAATCCTCTTAATGAAGATATCTTAGATGACTTAACTAAGCAGTGTGAAAATTATTGGAAAAGTTAAAAATATATACAATGAAGAAAATGTACAAAAAAGGCGGAGCCAAAAAGAAAAAAAAGTATGCTAATGGTGGACCTACTCCTTCTGGAATATCAAACTTTTATGAAAAAGTTGATTCATTTTTAGATGCTGCACTACCTGGTCGTCAAAAAAGACAGGATATGAGAGCAGAAAGAAAAAATCTTAGACAAGCTGTAGGGCAAGAAAATGCTTTGAAAAAAATTGAATCTAGAAGAGTAATGACAGGAGGAGAGTATGGACGTGGTGGTCAATGGACAAGAAATCCAAAAGGAAGTAGAAGATCTATGTAAAATTATAAGACTATGGCACTAAAAGGAAACCAGTATAAGTTGGATAAAAATAAAAATGGAAAGATTGACGGTCAAGATTTCAAAATGATGAAGTATGGCGGTGGATGTGGTAAAACTATGCCTAAGTATTCTAATAACCCTAGAACTATTCAGGGAAGACAACTTAGAAACGGTGGGATAGCTAAACCCGTGAAACAATATCCTTATAAATGATTAAAATTACTAACATGAACAAGAAAGACATGAGAGAGTTTGAAGTAGCTTCAGCAATGAGTACTTTACAAAGAGCTCAAGAAATTCAAAAGGATGCTAAGTTAATGGGTGAGGTTAGAAAAGCTGCTATGGCTGAGGTTAAAAAACTACAGACTATAGCTGGTAAATCACCCGCTGCACCTAAGAAAACTTTACCTAGAAAGAAAACTTTGAAAAGAAAGTAACATGGCTACGAAGAAGTTTAAAGTACATAAGATGTATAAAGGTACTAAAACTGTAATAGCTAAAACTATGAAAGAACATCTAGCCCTTAAGAAAAAAGGTTATGGTCATACTAAACCTAAAGCTAAAAAGAAATAATGCCTGCCAAGAAGAGTAAGAAGAAAGGAGCTATGAAAGGTTGTGGCATTAAGAACGGCTGCAAATCTAAGAAAGGTGGTCTTACTGCTAAAGGGCGTAAGATGATCAATAAAAAGACTGGCTCTAAACTTAAAGCTCCTCAGCCAGGTGGTGGCTCAAGAAAGAAAAGCTACTGTGCTAGATCTAAAGGTCAAATGAAAAAGTTTCCTAAAGCTGCTAAAGATCCAAACAGCCGTTTAAGAAAAGCTAGGAGAAGATGGAAATGCTGATGATTTTTTTGTATATTATTATATGAGTAAAACTTTTATTGAACCAGAAGAAACAGATGATCAAATCTTTATCTACTGGGATTATTAAAGATGGCACAGAAGAAGAAGTTAAATATCAAGAAGGCAATTAAAAAGCCAGGTTCTCTTACAGCAACCGCTAAAAGACAAGGTGGTTATGATACAAAGAATAAGAGAATTAAAAAGTCTTGGCTTAGAGAAAAAGCTAAAGGCAAAGGTAAGACTGCTCAACGTGCTAGATTTGCAATTACATTAGGTAAATTAAAAAAGAAAAAGAAATGAAAAGTAAGAAGGCGAAAAAAAAATATTATGCTGGAGGATCTGCAAGTCCTGCAGAAGCTCTTGGTGAAATACAAAGAGCTAAGATGGGTGTAGCTAAAGGTTCTATGTTAGAAGGTGGTAGAATAATGTATGGAGGTGGACCAGATGAACCAATAAATCTACCTGAACAACAGGCTGATACAAGTAATATTTTTCAAAAAGGTTTGTTTAGAAAAGCAAGAGCAAGAAACTATGCTAAAAATAATCCAGGAACTGCTTCAAGTGTTAGAAACTATGGAAAGCGTAGAGTAGTTACAACATATAATGATGATGGTTTTAAAGGAAAGGCAATCCGTAAAAATGTTTAAATAATGTTAAACAGTACAATAGTCATAAAGGTAAAACAGCGAATCAATAAACTTGACAGCCAAGATTATGATAACCTAGAGTGCTGGCAAATTGTTGAGGCTTTTAACAAAGCTCAAGTAGAATGGTCTAGAAGACAGTTGCATGGACTTAATATTGTTAAGGAAGGTGATGAACAATCTACTAGAAGAAAAGATGATCTTCAAGTTTTACTAATGAATGACCCTATAACCATGACAGATAAGAAAGATTTCTTTTCTGGTCCTGTTCCTACAGATTATCTTCAGTGGAAAAGAGTAGATGTGTTTGCATGTCATGACTGTTGTGAAGATAGAAGAATGACAGTATATCTTGCAGAGGAAGGTAACTTAAATCAATTACTTAGAGATAAAGCTAAGAAACCTTCATTTGATTGGGCTGAAACTTTTGCTACTTTAATTGATAATAAAATTCATGTTTATACTAATGATGAGTTTGAGATTTCAGATGCAAGTTTAACTTATTATAGACAACCAAGACAAATTCAAATACAAGGATGTGTAGATCCTTATACTAACCAAGAGTCTACTGTAAATATAGAATCAGAATTTAAAGATGATATTGTAGAATTAATTATTGACGAAACAGTGAGTGTGTTAGCAGGAGATATAGAATCTCCAGTACAATACCCAAGAGGTACACAAACTGCTGAAAGAAATAATTAATACTATAGTTTGATTAATTAAAAACTTTTAGTATATTATAGTATATTTATAATTTAAAAACAAAAACAAATGGCTTATTTTAACAATGCATTTAGAAAAACTATTGTAGTTTCTTCTTATGTTAATCCAGTTCCAGCTGATCCTACAGCAGTACCACCAGTGGCGGCTTCAGCAGCAACAGTTGCTCTTACACCAGGGCAAGTTTCTTTGTATAACTCAAAAACATGGGCTCCAATTGCTCCACTTACTGATGAATGTGAATTCATTATTGCAGCAGGTTCTCCTTATTCGAGTGACAAAATTGGACCTTTTCACGGTGGATATCAAGAGACAATCAAATCTAAAGGAATTAATCCTAAATATGTATCTAAAGTATGGGACTCTCCAGCAAAAGGAGCTCAACCTTTTGTACTTAATATTGGTACTACTATTGCTACATTAGAAGGTGGTGTTACTGATTGTTGTCCTACTTTCTTATGTGGTGAACAATATCACTTAAGAGTTGATGTAAAAGGTGAAGCAGTTCTTAGAATGCTTAACCACCAAGGTTATATTGAAGTTACTGCAGATGGCGGATGCTGTCCTGATTCACCAGATGATCCCCTTATTGCTCCAGTAGCAGTTGATCCATATTCAATTATGAAACAATGGGCTGAAGGAATTTGGAGAAGTGCAGTTGTAACTGGTAACGGACCAAACTTTAATGGTGCTAGCACTAGCCCAGCTTCAGAAAGATTTAATGAAAATCCATTTATTGTACCTGTAATTCAAATTACAAATGCTGCAGGAACTGCAGTAGATACACTTGTATATCCTCCAGGAACATCAGCTCTTGTATTAGATGCTGCTGAAGGTATAGTAGGAGAAAATAATGTATTTACATGGGATGAATATGTATCTGATTGGGATGCTACAACTGATGTTGATCAGTGTGCAGGTCTTACTTTACAGACTGCTTATATCGAAACTACATTTGGAGATTGTACTTTCCAGCCTTCTGATTACTACGGAAAAGAGCCTATTAGAATATATGCTTCTGAAGTAGATTTAAATGGTGATCCATGTGAATTTACAGGAATCTGCATTGATGTAGAATGTCCAGGTAGACAACCACAAGGTTTAGGAGAAACTGTATTAAGAGACTTTATCTTATCAGAATCTTACAGACAAAATCATTTTGCAACTGATCTACGTATCCGTGAAATTACTCAAGGTAATGAGATGTTAACTGATAATGCAGTGGCAAATCCAGGGAAAGTTCAAAGAACGGCTCTTTATGATAGACTAATGATCTTACACACTGTTCCAAGATTTAACAATCCTTCTGGAACATTTGATAATGATCAGTACTTAGTTGAGTTAGTTGCAGCAGCTAATGATAAGTTTGCAGTAGCAGCATTAGCTTCATTGAGAGAAGACTTATTAGAAATTCTTGATAATGTAAATAATGATGCATGTGTAGTAGAAGCTGCTGATGATGCAGGTGAGTGTGCAGAACCTTCTGTTCCAGTAACAGTATAAGTATAATTAATTACTCATTAAAGGGAGAGTGAGATTTATTTTCTCCTCTCCCTTTTTTATTTTTCAATATGGCAAATCATGTATTAAGTTTGGAGATACCAACTGTTGGAAATCCTTGTGTTATGAAGATTTTTGACACAAGTGTTTATTCTGCACAGGTTGCTGTTTTTGAACCAAAACTTCAAATTACAGTTCCAGGTTTTACTTATGCTACAGAAGTTCATTTTCAACCAGAATCATCTCCTACATTAACAGGATGTGATTTAGGTTTGCAAACTGAAAACTGTGGTCAATCATATGTGAATTTACCTGATGGAGTGTATGTAATAAAATATGTAGTAGATCCCAGTCATGTGGTCTATGTAACTTATAATCATTTGAGGACGACACAAGCATTGAACCTATATCAAAAAATCTTATGTGATATAGATGTAGCAGACTGTGACCCTCCAGCTAAGGTGAAGGATAAGCTTAATCACCTTAGACTCATTGGAATGTATTTAGAAGCAGCTAAATCTAAAGTGGAAACCTGTCATGAACAACAAGAAGGTATGACACTTTATAACTATGCTCTAAAGCTCCTCAAAAAGTTAGATTGTAAAAATTGTTAAACCAACCAAAAACCAAAAATTATGGCTTCAACATGTTTAAACTGTAAAAAAAGACTAGGATGTGGATGTCAAAAGGCTGTGGCCTCAGACGGTAAATCTGTATGTAAATCTTGTAAAGCAGGATATGAACTAAAGCTTAAAACGAACTTAAAGAAATTTGTAAAATAAAATGTCTGAACAACCTAGGTTTATAATAACTAATTGCTGTGGGGGATTACAAGTAAATGTAGATGTAAATCTTTCAAATGCAGGTTCATTTCAACCTGGTTTGTATAGATGGGATGCACCGCAATTAATTGTAGCTAGTGGATTAGTATTAAATACAAATCAGTGTTATATTATTCAAACAGCATCACCAGGAACTGGGCAAGCTACTGTAAATCTAGATGATTTTGATTTTGTTGAAAGTGGTTTTACACAAAATTGCGAAGACTATAATGAGGAGTCTTGTTCTTGTCCTTGGTTATATTATGTATCTCCATGTTGTAGTGAATTTGGAGATCAAGGCGCAGCAGCTCAACAAGTAAATCTGTTCTTAAGTGATATACCTTACGAAGATGGTACATATATATATGGAGGTCCTGAAACACTTCCAATACTAGGTACAAATTTAATACTAGAGCCAGGTCAGTGTTATACTTTTACTAGAAACTTACGAGATGAACCTATACAAACTTTAATAGAGTTAGATTTTTCAAGTTCTAGTTGGCAACAGATGAATCTAGAACTAGGTTGTAATGATCCTAGATGTCAAGATTGCCCAGAAAAAGGTATTGCTTATTTAAAGTATGTACCTTGTTGTGATAGTTTTGATACTATATATGTTAAAACAGAAACTTTTTCAGGCTCTCAAACTATTGATCCTTCAGGACAAATATCAGGCTCAGGTCCTGGAAATATAGGATCTATAGTAAATACTGCTGGTTATACAGGTGTGTTTCAATTTGTTGCAACAAGTCAAGTATCTCAACTTTCAGCATTTGTACCTGGACAATGTTACACAGGTACATTGCATACATTAGGAAGTGAAGTAGCTCCTGCGCCTCAAGATGATCAGGACTATAATGATCTTCCATTAGCACCTTATTCTACACAACTAAGTAAAGTTGGTGATTGCGAAAGACCTCCATGCCCTGAATGTGATCCTACAGTATATGCATTAACAAACTGTGATGGTATTACTATAAATACTGAAACAGATGTATCAGCTTATATAGGTACATACATAGAATTAGATAGTATACCAGGATGCTGGTTTGTACAAGAGTATTCTGCAATTAATGATGTAAAAGATCCTACAGTAGTAATTCCTAAACCTGGTAAGGTAGCTGCAGCAATTCAACCTATTAATACTTTACCTGGATTACAAACTCAGCCTGTTACAGTTACAGGACCATGTGATGGATGTGATTGTAAGTGCTATGAAGTTAATGGTTATACAGGTAGTTTCACATATATTAATTGTGAAGGAAAATCAATAATAGTTAGAAGTACTGGCGCAGATAAATTTTGCGCAGCAACAAGACCTAATATAGTTGGTATAGAAGGAATAGATTATACCTTAACTATTGGTGAGGATTGTGTAGATGATGAATGTGTAGATAAATGTTTTTTGCTTACCAATTGTGATCCTACAGCTTATCCTAATCAAGATGCAACTCTCAATTCAACTTTACAAAGTTTATCTCAATATGTAAATACAGGTGATGTAGTTGTGTTAGTTGGTTATGATGGATGTTGGACTATAACTGAGGCAGTGGAATGTGATTGTCCAGTAGATGTTACAGTAATTAGAAACTATACAGGTTGTGAAGAGTGTTTAGGTATTACTGCTTATAAATTATTTAACTGTGAAAAGATAAATGAAGTAATTTATACTCTACAAGACTTTTCAGCATATGTAGGTCAAGTTATCAAAGATGATTGTGCATGCTGGGTGGTAGAAGAAATAGATTATCAACCGCCTAGTGAAACAACTATTGTAGATCCTATAGTATTTGAAGATTGTAATACATGTCTTACTACATATTATACTCTAACTGATTGTGATGATCCTGCATCAGTAATTATAAGTTCAACTAACTTATCACCTTATCTAGGTCAAGTAGTTAAAATAGAAGGATGTAATCCATGTTATAAAGTTGCTTTATATGAAGATACAGTTGCACCTGCAGTATGGGAAGAAGTTACAGTAACTGAAGCTTCTGCAAGTTGTCCTGAGTGTAAACAGCTAGCTCCTAGATGTTCTACAGTATTTAACAATAGTACAGAAGATAGATTTTTTACATATATTGATGTTAACGGTAATACTGATCAAACTGAAGTAGTTAAATCAGGACATTTCTCATTAAGAACTTGTGTTCAATATTGGACTGAACCAGATAGTTTTATCTATAATTTTTATGGAGATTGTACTGTATTTGAAAGTGCTTCTCCAACAGAGGATTGTGATTGTTTTAATCTTAGAGTAACAGATCTTAACGGTGATACATTTACATACCTAGCAGTACATACTGGTGAAGTTTATAATAATGCCAAAGTATGGGATGTTACTATAAACGGTTTTGAATACAAAATATGGACAACAAACTCAGGTGCAGGTGGATGGGCTTGTAGTGCTGTTGTAGGTGGCAGCTTTAGTCTTGCAGATCCAACTGTATTAGGAACTATAAAAAGCGCTGTATTTTGTCCAGCAGGAGAAAGTGAATCTAACCCTGTAGTTTGGCAAAATGGAACTATCCCTGGTACATCTAGTAAAGCAGAAGCCACTATTGCACCTGGAGGTCTTGTATCTTTTGTTACTAATTGTCCAGATGTACAAGTTACTAAGTATGCTCATTGTGTACAATATTTTCCAAATAATAGAAAAGTAAGACCAGGATACAATACACCAATATGTTCTGCAGATAAGTATGATAAAATTACATGTAATGCTGCAGACATAATGTATAAGAAAGTACTTGAATTAAGATATGGTATATCTGATTGCTGTCCTGAAGAAAATGAAAAGTGGTTAATTAAAAAAGAACTTATTGAATTACAAGCGTTAACAGATCCTAATTATACATGTGATCCACTAACAGATTGTTGCGGTCAACGACTTAGCTCTTGCTCTTGCAATTCTTAATAATAATTTGTATATTATAAATAATAGAAAGTATGAAACCGTTAAATCTAGATAACAAACCTTGTAGCCCTATCTCATCAAACTGTGTAGTTTGGCAGGGACCAGATATTCCTTGTATTGAATTATGTACAGGAGATACTGTATCTGATGTTGTATTTGCTATGGCTACAGAGTTATGTACTATATTAGATACACTTAAAGTATCTAATTATGATTTAACATGTTTTAACTTGCAAGCTTGTGGTCCAACAGATTTTCAAGCTCTTATTCAATTTCTTATTGAAAAGATTTGTGAATTAGAAGGGGTTACTCCAGAAACTAAAGATACATCTGGATGTCCTGATTGTGTAGTATCAGTAGCAGAATGTTTTGTTACAGGAACTCAAACTACTATGCAGTTAGTAGACTATGTTCAAATAATAGGACAAAGACTTTGTAGTTTAATTACAGAAATTGGTGTTATTACTAGTAACATTGCAGAAATTTGGTCTGCAATTATAGATTTACAAAATGTAGTTATTCCTGCTCCTGCTGAAATAACAGCTGCTTCAAAATGTGATATAGGTATTATAAGTGCAGGTGTACAAACACCAGTTCAAACTATTTTAGAAGAATTTTTTGATAGTCTTTGGTGTGATTTTTATAATGTAACAGGTACAATAGCTGGATTAGACAATGCTATTCAACGACAGTGTATTGCTAATACAGATGAAACATTAAATTTTCCAGGACAAGATTATGATACAGCTTATGGACTATGGATTCCAAATCCTAGCACAGTAGCAGATACATTAATTAATATCTGGATTGCTATATGTGATATATACTCATTTTTAGATGCTAATGCAGATAGTTGGGTTATTACTGTTGATGATACTAATACTATTGATTTAACGCTTAGTGCTACTAATGAGTTAACAGCTAAAATTCAAGACACAGGATGGAGACCTTTAGAAGGATTTGATTTCTACAGCAGTTCCATGTTATTACCAGGATTTAGACCAGAGTGTAGAAGAATTGGTAATGTAATACATTTTAGAGGATTAGTATATATTCCTATTGATAATGGTGTAGGTGGTGCTGCTGAATTAAAAGATCCAAATACTTATGATAGTATTACAACAACACTTCCTGCTTTATCTAATGTTTTATTAGTTGGAACAAATGGATTAGAATTTAACTCAGGTGCATCATGCATTCCAAGTGTAGTTCATCCAGGATTGCTTGATTCACAATATAGATTAGGTTACCCTACAGTAATGGTAAGACCTATTATTGTAGATGCAGGTGCACTAGCTACTACTGCACTATCTTCTGTAGTTAATTTTGGAATTAGTGCTGCAGGTGTTCTATATTTAGAAACAGTTCAAAAAATAGAAACTTCAACTTTAACTTCTACTACTATAGGTAGTTCAGCATTAAGATATATTACAAGTAATGTAAGAGCAGGAGAAACACTTCCTGACTATACTTCTAATGATTCAGATCTTCACTCATTTCCTGTACCAACTTTGTTTGATAATACATCGGAATATTCAATAGGTGATGTAGTAATATATGGTAATCAACTTTACATAGCTCTTGTAAATATTGCAGCACCTACACCTCCTTCAGTAACTCCTGATCCAGCATCAACTCCTTCAAATTGGAATGAATATGAATATCCTGTACAAACTAAAGTATATGATCAGGTAGTATATCCATTTAGTTGTGATGCAGGTAGTGCTGCTAACTTAGGTGGATTTTATACTAGTATTGATGGATTAATTGCATATGTAGACTGTACAGCTGCAACTGCAACAATAGATTGTGAAACACCTTAAAATGAAAATTAAATATATATATAAAACAAAATAAAAAATGGCTTGTTCAAATTGTAATACCCCAAACTGTGGATGCTCTGGAACTTACGTAGTTTCCCAGACTTGTCCACCAGCATGTTCAGAAGTGTTTAACACTGCATGCGTTGTCTACACAGGTGTAGACATAACCTGTCCTGATAACACGACAGGAATAACTAGTACAGTAGTTTCTAGAAATGATTACTTAGATACTGCACTAACAAAAATTATTAATTATTTCTGTGGTAGATTTAATTCTTTAGTAATACCTACAACAGTGGTTCAATCAGATGATCCAGGTATTGTGGTTGTTGAGCAAACACTTGGTTCTGTAACAACATATCTTTTAAGTTTAGATCCAGCAGCACTTCCTTCAGCTTCAGAAGTTACTGGAGGAGTTAATGTTACGGTTAGTGGAAACGGTACACCTACAACTGATCCTTATGTAGTAAATGCTCAAGGAAGTATAGTAGCTGTTGCGCCTGGTACTGCATTGTCTGTAATTGCAGATGCTGACACACCTGGTCCATTTGATACTACGTATACTATTGACATTGATTATGATCTTTTACCAGATACTATACTTGAAACTTCAGAAGGATATATAACTATTGCAGAAAGTCCAAATGTCCCTAATGCAGGTGACATGACTTACACTTTAGATGTAGATCTACTTACTGTAGAAACATCTGATGATAGACTTGCTGTTGCATTAACATCACCTGGAGGATCTGCAAACAGTTTCCTTAGAACATTTGATGTTACTGTAGATGATGCAGCGATGGCAACATGGATTATGAATAGTGTTGTGTGGAATACGGATCCATTAACAGATACAGGTCTTATTGCTGGTGCAGGTATAGCTTTTGCATTTGATCCTGTTTTATCACAAATAGAAATTTCTAGTGCATTTGTAGACCCTGACAGATGGGATGAACTATCTGATTTTGCAGGTACTACTATTCAACCCAGTTTACCAACCTCTACTCTTGCATTTTTAGCAAATCCAGCTACTGTAGACGCAGGTGGTGATGGTATATCTGCAGTACTTGGAGGTATTCCTAGTGCAGCAGAAGTTCAGTTTACAAATACTGACCCAGGTTCTGCTCAGTTAACATTTGTTGATGTTACTTGTTCAAATGTTTCTGGTACTCCAGGTGGTACAGCTAGTGCTACTGTTAACGGAGATGTATTAACTCTTGTAGGCGGAACAGATATTGATTTAACAGTATTAGGTAATCAAATTACAATTGATAATCTTATTGACCGCGTTTATTCAGAAATTCAATCTGATGCAGGTGATACTTTACAAGCCCCTAACACAACTAGTACATTTACTATAGCAGGCGGAACTGGAATTGGTACAATAGGAGATTTAGCATCTCAAACTATTACCATTAACAATGAAGCACTTGTATATGATACAATTACTGGTGATACAGGAAGCACTACAGCTTCTGGACTTAATGACTCCTTAGCAATTGTTAGTAGTGGTGCAGGTTGTTCTACAACTGTAACTGCTGATACTATAACTATAGAAAATACAGGTGTAACTTCATTAGCAGCTGTTGCTGGTGAAGGAATTAGTGTTTCAGGACCAACAGGTGCAGTAACCGTAGCAAATACAGGTGCTCAGTTTGCTAATGCAGACATTCAAATATCTGGTGGGGCGGTTGTTGGAACTGGTTTAATAGATGTAACATCACAAGGAATTTCAAGTGCTTACATGTCAGTTCAAATAGTTTCACAATCATCATCTATACTTATACCTCTTACTGCTACAAATCTTATAATAGATCAAATGGGAATAGGTGTTGGTACATTTAGAATAACAAATGGAACCTTAGCTGACGGAGATTATACATTAATGATTACTGGTCAGTTCTAAAATATTGTCGCAGTTTGTTGGTTTCTGTGGCTAACAACGGGAAAGCCCTCACACTAGTGGGGGTTTTCTTTTTTCACTATATTTGTTTAACTTGTTAATCTCATTAATTTTTAGTATATTATTTAAGTAGTATGGAAGCATTTAAAACACCAAACTTACAAGCTCCGAGGTTTAGAGCAGACACATATGAAGTTCTAAACAAAGAGTTCTTTGACAGATTTAGAGAAAAGTATCCAAAGTATAAAAGCTTAAAGGATAAAGAACTAAGATCAATTATAAAATCTTTTAATAAAAGAGTTTATGAAACTGTAATTGATAAGAGAAATGGAGTAGAACTTCCTGAGTCATTAGGATGGTTGTTCATTGGAACTTGTCAAGCTAGTAAAAAGAAAAATATTGATTTTGCTAAATCTAGAAAGTACGGTGTTAAGGTTGCCAACAAAAACTGGGATAGTGATGGTAAGCTAGCTAAGATATTCTTTACTAACGGAACATTGAAACACAAAATTAAGAATAGAGAGTTTTGGGGTTTTACAGGTTGTAGAGAATTTAAAAGAGCTGTTGCTAAAACATATCCAGTAAACTGGAATAACTACATAGTAGTTGATCCAAGACAAAAATTAAAGTTAGCATACTCTAAAAAGGTAGCTAATGAAATAAGACTTAAAAAGCAAGATAATGCTTTAAAAGACTATAATGAATTTGACTTATGAGCACAACAGTTGGCGAAGCAATATCAAGAGTAAGGAATACACTTAAAGCTGTTAAGGAAGATCCATTTTTAACAGACAGAACAATCTATTTTTCTATTATTAAGTATGGTCAATCTCTTATGAAGAGAGAGGACAATCAACTTAGGTTAATGAAGATTAGTAACATCTTCAAAGTAATGCCTTACGTAGAACTTATTGAAGTAGATAAAGTTGATGCAGCATGTGTAGGAGTATACTCAGGATGTTATTTTAAAAGAACAAAAGAACGCATTCCAGATCTTTTGACTGGTATTCAGGGTCCTATATTTAGGACTGTATCTTCTATTGATGGTTCTATAGAGTTATTTAGAACTGATCCTGGTACTTTTGTTTCTATGACTAAAACAACAACCTTTAAATATAATAAGCGCCAATACTTTTGGTATATAGATGGATACTTATATTTTCCAAACTTAGCTTGGGATGCTGTAAAGGTAGAAGCAATATTTGAAAATGATACAGAAAGTTGTGACTCTGACAAATGTTTAGTAAAACAAGAGCAGTCTCTTAACATACCAGATTATTTATTCTCAGAGATAGAACAATATGTAATTAAAGAACTATCAATGACATTACAAGTTCCAACTGATGGAGCTGATGATGGACAAAATACACTTAGATAATGGCAACTAAAAAAAGTACATGTTGGAAAGGTTATGTAGCCAAAGGTAAAAAGAAATCACCTAGTGGTAAAAAAACTAAAGGTGGGAAAGTAAAGATGGTTAATAATTGTGTACGTAAAAAAAGAAAATAATGGATTTTAATTATACACTTAAATATAGAACCTTTGATCAACTTTTAGAAGATGTAACAGTAGACCTCAGTTCATTAGCCTTAGAAAACATGATTGAGCCACAGCAGCTTATTAAGCTTGCTAAGAAACTTAATTATGATTTAGGTCTTAGACTTAACCAACAAAAAGAAATCATCTTAGACGTAACACATGGTAAAGTAAAATTACCTGATGATTTTTATACATTTAACTACGGTTTAATATGCGGTGATTTTAAAACCTCTGTAGGTTACGATGGTTTTGCAGGAGGTACTAATATGCAAGAAGTTAGAATAACAGATGGCACTGTACCCGTTACATATAGTGATTTTCCTGCTCAAGTTCCAGATCCTTGTGATACTTCTAAACCTACATGCTGTTGTGATGATAAAGGTAATGTAGGAACTTGTTTAGTACATAATCCTCAGCAGCCTTATGGGTGTGAGCTTACTAAACCTAGAGTTTTTATGAATTGTAAAGGTGAATCTTATGAGCTTATACAAGTAATTAATGCTTCAGAGACTAGAACTTATAATCAACTGCATCCTTTAAAAATGAAGGCAAGTCAAAATATAGATTGTGAATGCCCTAATTTATATCATAATACTGCAGATGAAGGATGGATTAGCAGTGGATTTCTGTATACTAATTTTAAAACAGGAAAAGTATACTTAAACTATCAAGGTCAGATGGAAGATGATGAGGGTAACTTATTAGTTCCAGATCACGATCTTTTAAATGAATATTATGAATATGCATTTAAATCTAGAATTCTTGAGAATCTTTATATTAATGGTGAAGATGTAATTCAAAGAATGAATTTAATAGAACAAAGATTAAAAAGTGCTAGAAATAATGCTCTTAGTGTAGTCAATACTCCTAACTTTAGAGAAATAAAAGAAATCATACAAGCTAATAGAAAAGCTATGTATGCAAGATATTATAATATGTTTGCTTCACACTCACCTAATTTATTTAACAGAAGACCTGTAAGAAATATTCATAGTAATGGCTAAACAAAATAAAAAACAAAGTCCTAATACTAGTGATATTCAAACTAATACTTTTATAAAAGGTTTGAATAAAGATTCAGATCCTTCTTTTGTAAAGCAAGGAATGTGGACTCATGCTAGAAATGCAAGTAATAATACAGCCAGTGGAGATTTAGGAACTATATCAAATGAAGAATCAAATGTTCTTTGTGCAAAAGTTATGACAGCGTCAAACTTTACTAATAAAGATATTATAGGTTCAATACATTTGTTTAGCGATAAATGGGTTATATATAGTGTACTATATGATCAATTTGATGGTAAACCTTTAAGATCTGAAATAGGTCTTTTTGAAGAAGATACTTGCCGATATAGAACTATTGTAAATGATCCATGTTTAAACTTTAATAAGTTAAACTTAATAACAGGAGCATCTAGATTAAAAGATGATTGTTCTTGGGAAGTTTATTGGGCAGATGATTTAAATCCTGATAGACACATGAATATTGGAGATCCAAAACTTTGGATTGATGAACCTTATGAATTTCAAGGAGGTGCAAATGGTTCAAATACTATTAATTATTATTCTAATGGTGTTAGTTCTCCCATTCTTTGGCCAGGTGTACCTTGGAAAGAAACTTGTACAGAGTCTGTAGAAACCCCACAAGGAGCTGAAAGATTAGAGTGTAAAATTTGTAAGCCTATAAATGAACTTGATTGTAATGAACTTAGAATAGCAAGATTAGTTAAAACACCTTGTCTTAATTTAAAAAAGGGTTTACAACCAGGAACTTTAGGTAATGGTTCTTATGCTGTAACAATGGCTTATACTATAGATAGAGTTAGAGTTACTAATTACTTTTCTGTTGGTTACCCTCAACCTATCTATTTTGATCCTGATTTAAGAGGATCTTTAGAAGTAGATGTTGATGTTGATTCAGAAGCATTTGATGAATTTGAATTAGTCTTAATAAGATTTACAAATCAAAACTTAGATAGTAGAAGAATAGGTTATTATAGTACTAGAACTCAAAATATAATTATTGATTTATTTACAGATCAAAATCCTAATATTGATAAAGATGCTATTCTTTTAAAAGATTATGTATTTGAACAATCAAAACAAATAACAGCAGCTAGTGATTATTTGCTTAGAATAGGACCTACATCCAAGTTTGACTTTAACTATCAACCTTTAGCAAACTTAATTCAAGCAGAATGGATTTCTGTAGAGTATGATGAAAAATATTATTTTGATGGTGGAAAAAATGCAGGTTACCTTAGAGATGAAATATATGCATATTTTATAAGATGGGTTTATGATACAGGAGATAAATCCGCATCATATCATATTCCAGGTAGGCCCCCTGGAGATTATGTTACTCCTGCTGGAGCAATAACAACAGATACTGCTACTTTAAATGATGGTAATAATTCTGAAACTACTGCGTTATATGATGATAATCAAATTTTTGAAGTTTTAAATACAGCTACACAAACTTCTACTGTACAAGAAGTACTAGAAGATGGGGGTAAAGTAATTGCTTCAGGAAGAATGGGATATTGGCAGTCAAGTGAGTTATATCCTGATGATAGACCAGATATTTGGAACTCAAGCTCACATTGCTGGACTGGAGTAACTGCGGAAGATTATGACTTATGCGGTGAGCAAATTAGACATCATAAATTTCCAGATAATGCTTTAACAAATCAGACATTTCACTTTGCAAAAAATAGTAATGGTGATTATAATATAAGGCTAATGGGAGTTAGGTTTAAAAATATTATAATGCCTAAAGATAATGAGGGTAAGGATATTGACAATATAGTGGGTTATGAAATTTTAAGAGGATCTAGAAATGGTAATAAAACTATTCTAGCTAAAGGTATGATAAATAACTTTAGAAACTATAGTATACCTGGAACTCCTACGGATACTACAGGTACTGCCGATAATACCCTAGGTTTATATGCAAATTATCCTTATAACTGTTTAATACCTGCAAATAACCAGGGCTTAGTAGCTGCTCAAGCTAATTTTTTATACAATGATCCTTTTATAAGAAGGCGTGCTACTGGGGGAGATGTAGCTGATGAGGATGATACATATAAGGGACTACGTCAAAATGTTCCAGTAGATATACAGTCATTTCATTCTCCAGATACTAGTTATAATAACCCTGCAATAAGTGCATCTGAATTAAAGGTTTATGGCTACCTGGGTGGTATTGCAACACAAAGATTTATAGAGCCTGAGAAGCATCCTGAATTTAAGCTTATTGGAAATGAAGCAGTTTTATTTGCAGTAATAGGTGGTTTAATAAACATGGTATTAGAAACAATTGGTGAGTTAAATATAAATTATCCTGAACAGAACTATACTGTACCTAGACATCCTGTTGTGAGAAGTAGTATTGCACCAGCAGTATCTAGTCAAGCTGCTCCAGGTGTATCAGTTACAGGACTTCCTAAAGCGGATTATGAAAATGCTACATATGCAAATCCTTTAAATACAGCTGCTGGCTTAAAAGGATCACCTGCTATTTTTGGATTTTCTGGTAGTGGTATAGAAGGTTGGGAATCAAAAATTGGATCTTACGCTAGTTTTGGTGCTTTTACTCAGGATGTACTTTTGGGTCAAAATAGTTTAGTTACAGATTATACAAATCCCAATGGTCCACCTGCTACATTTAGAAATAAGGCTAGTCATTATACTTCACCAGCATATTTAAAAACTTATAAAGCATATGAATTATTACCCGATGCTATAAAAAATGCAGCTAATGCAGTTGTAGGTCTGGGTCAAGCATTCTACTTCTTTATGGAAGGTATGAAAGATACTGTAGATGTATTATACTCAATAATCAGAACTAGACAATATGCTCTTCAGCAAATAGGTCACGGAGAGTATAGTAAGTTTAATCCACCTGAAGCATCTAGTAATTGGAATAATGTTAATAGATTTAGATTACCTGTTGGATCATATGTAAGAGATCAATTATTTCAGTTTCCAACATATCAGGCAACTGATTATAGTTTTAGTTTTCCAAATAATGATTATACAGGTCAGGTTAATTATAGAATAAATAATTTACTTAGACCTGATTTAGTTGTAGTAAGAACTACAGATGATAATGAAAATCCAGCGGGTCCTGCATTCTTAACTACAGGACAAGCAGGAATAGGTGGTGGTGCAATTGAAGGTGTTGATCAATCTTCTATGACATTAGGTTTAGTAAATAAACTTCCTGGATATGGGTGGGGAACTGATAATAATATGTTTAAACCAGCAAATAAATCTAATGAGTTTAGAACTGCTATTGCTAGTCATTATGTAGGGTTAAAATATTCTTTTAAAAATCTATATCGTCAGCTAGAATCTATTATTCAAGTATTAGTTACTCCTTGTGAACAAAGACTTGATTTTACTTCTGAAAATTCTACTGTGAATAATTCAGTTGTATCTCAATCAATGCCTGGGCAATGTTCAAATTCTAATTTTGTTAGAAAAAGAATAGCCAAAACACCTGTATTTTTTGGAGGTGACACCTATGTAACAAGACATACAGAAAAGACTATAATGCCTTTCTTTTATGAATGGTTATATGGTGAACCAGATAATTATAGATTTAACTATTTTAGAAGACAGAATGTTCCTGAACCAAGATTTATGGTTAACAGTAATAGATGGGACATTAGTGATTTTAATCTTTCAAATATTATATCGAGTTTTGGTAATACCCCTGACTATGGAGAAGGTCTGTTACCTAGAAGTTATTATGATCTAGATAATGTATCTTATTTAGAAGCTTTTAACATTACTCTTACTTATCCTGGTTTATTAGCAGTTAAAAATTCTTACTTCTATACATCATCTTCGGGTATAAAAGATTTCTTTGTAGAAAGTGAAGTACTGACTGACTATAGATTTAAAGGTAGAAGTGCAGAAGAAAAGTCATATAATAAATGGCAGTATACAGATCTGTTTACATTATTTAGTCAAAACCCTGCTATTCTTACTAAAGGTAATTATTTTAGATATGACTATTCTTTAAGTACATCAAGATTTTTATTTAGTCAATATTATAATAATGGGTCTCTTCAAGGAAGTACTTATGATCCTACAGTAGCTGAATTATGCTATACTAGTTTTCCAAATAGGATTCAGTATTCAAACATTCTCTCAGAGCATGAAGCTTATGATGCATGGTTAATGTTCTTAGCATTAAATAAAGTTGATTTTAAAAGTGAATTAAATTCTGTAAAGAGTTTTGGAAAGACAGGTTTAATGATGACTTTTAAGAATAATAGTCCTTTAATATACCAAGGTGTAGATCAAAGAGAAACTTATATTGGTGTTAAAGCTACTATAGGAGATGGAGGTTTGTTTTCTACTACACCTCAAAATGTAGTAGTATCAGATCAACCTTATCAATATGGTTCTTGTCAAAATATATATTCTGTAATATCTACTCCTGCTGGAATATATTTTATATCTCAAGAACAAGGAAAGATTTTTGCATATACAGGTAAACTAGAAGAGATATCTCAGACAGGTATGAAATGGTGGTTTGATAAATTCCTACCATATAAACTTACAGAAGAGTTTCCTGAATATCCTTATACAGATAATCCTATAGCAGGAATTGGTTGCCAAGCAACATATGATAATGCTAACTCTATGCTCTATTTTTCTAAGACAGATTACATGGTTAAAGAAGAATATGCAGGCTTGTTAAGTTATGACCCTGATTCAAATAAATTTAGCTTAGATGGTAGAATTTTTAGAATTTTATTAGGAGACTCTAGATATTTTAAAGATGCTTCTTGGACAATAAGTTATGATCCTAAAACTAAACTATGGATATCTTTTCATGATTGGATTCCAGGATCTTATTTACCTAGCAAGTTACATTTTTTAACTACTAAAAAAGATGGTATTTGGAAACATAATGATGCATGTAATGATTATTGTAATTTCTATAATGTTCAATATCCTTTTGAAATAGAAATACCTATAGTTAGTGGACAAACAGTGACAACAACTAGAAGTGTTGAATATGTTTTAGAGTGTTATAGAAAAGATAATTTTTTATGTACAGACCAATTTCATGTATTAGACTATAACTTTAGTCAAGCTATTATTAGTAATACAGAACAAGTATCAGGCATACTTAACTTAAATATATTTCCTAAAAATAATGTAGTGTTATCTCAAACTTATCCTAAGTTAAATTCTAATCTAGATTCTTTTGATATTCTATTTACAAAAGAAGAAAACAAATATAGGTTTAATCAATTTTGGGATATTACAAAAGATAGAGGAGAGTTTCCAGAAGGTTCTTCCTATCCTCCTACAGGACCGCTAGTACCAGGCAGTACCGAGTTACTGGGTAACTATGCTGAGAATCAAATTTGGATCACAGAACCTAATGGTTATGTTAAAACTTTAAATCCAATTAATTTAAATTATAATAAAGCTCTTACAGAAAGAAAAAAGTTTAGACATTATTTAAATTATGTTAAGTTAATTAAAGAGAATTCTAGAGATACAAATATGATTTTAAAAATATTTAATACTAAACAACAATTAAGTCAAAGATAATGAAGTATAGAGTTGCTAAGTCTAAAATACATGGTGATGGTGTTTTTGCTACACAACCCATTGCAAAAGGTGAATATATTAGCGATACTCCTGATTATATAGATAATGTAAATCAAACTATAGCATCTTCATTTCATAATCATGATGAAAAGAATCCCAATGTATTAAATGTTGAAAAAGGTAAACAAAGATTTCTTATTGCAAAGAGAGGTATAGAAGTAGGAGAAGAACTTACTGCAGATTATAATCTAACTCCTAGTCCACCCTTTGAGGATCCTAATGACTTTAAGGACTTAGATGAACGAGAACTACCTTTATCTGATGAAGAGGCCCAAGAGATGCTTAATGCAGGTTTTGTATTAGAAGAGATGCAAGAAGGTGGAGAAGATGATAATCTCATTACTTATAAAAACAATAAAAATCTTATAGACTCAGTTGCTAACTGGGATATGCAATCTGATGTAGATATTAGTTCTGACTATAATGATCAAATTAAAGCTAGATTGCTTACAGGAAATTTTGGATATAATACTAAGACTGGTGAATTAGTAAAACTAGATAAATCTGAACAAACTATAGTTAAAGATAAAGATGCTAGGGAAACCAGACGTGCTTTAAAAAAACTAAAGGAGATGCAACACAAAGATGAGGATGCATCATTTAAAGATCTTTATGGACAAGAGGATTTTCAAAGAGAGGATTTTACTGGAAACTTTCTTAGTCCTTATGCTGTAGGTCATCCAGTATTTTTTGGTAAAGGTGGTCCAGATGATAGAATTGCTAAAGATTATAGAGGAGGTCTTTCAGATTTATACAGATACTATGGCGGCTTACCTTTACAAAATAATATTTTGCAATACAGTAAAACTGCACCAACAGATGCAAAAGATAAAGATGCAAAATATATTTCTCTAAATAAAGACCAAGTATTTTTAGATGAAGTTTGGAAAAATTATTTAAGAGTGAAATCAGGCAATCTAAGCACAACAAGTCAAGGAGACAAAGAACAAAAAGTAAAAGATGGTGTTTGGCGAGTAAGTGGTTATTCTTCAGGTGGTCCTGATCATCATATAACAGAAAAACCGTTTGATAAACATCATTCAAATGCAATAGGTAGATATAAGATATCTGAAGGTAAAGACGATAAGGGTCATTTTATACAGTACTATGATAAATTTGATCAAGGTACAGGTTCTGGGGATTTTGGAGATTCAATATATGATTTTGTAGAAGGTGTAACTAATGCTAGAAAACCTTTTGAAATATATGATAGAATCTATTATAATCCGCAAACTATGGAAAGAACTTATAAAGAAGATTTTAAAGAAGGTGGATATATATTAGAAGAAATGCATGAAGGGGGGTCTCCTCATAAGCATCCTCATGAAGATGAAGTTACTATAACAGGTTCTAGAAGAAAAGATCCTTCTAATTTAAGTTTAGAACAACGTCAACAAGCATATGATGATAGCGTAGTACTTTATAATTCAGGACGTAGAAATAAGCATTTTGCTGAAAACTTAGCCATGTTTATAGAAGGTGCTGATAATTCACATATAAATTATGTGAAGTCTCACTTTGATGACAATATTGCAAAAGAAAAAGCTTTTGCTAAAGAAGCTCATGATAGACTTATGCGTTTAAATAGATTTATAAAAGGAGACTTGCATGAAGAAAAAGCTCCTACTACAGGTGATCTTTATGAAACAATAAGATGGGAAGAGTATAGTGATTATAAACCAAAAGGTAAAAGACCTAAAAGTTCTTTTGATCTTAATGATCCATATGAATTTGGTTTACATGTTAATGAAAGATTAGGAAAAGCTTTTGATGAAATGACAAAGCAAGATATGGTTGGGGATGAAATGTATGGAGATATTGACAACTATTCAAGTTTTTATCGTAATAATTACAAGGCTAGAAGTGATAAATATGACCTTCAGGGTAACAATTATAATTTTGCATCAGGTGTTCGTGATTATGATGAAGAACAGCTTAAAGGTTATATAGATTTATATAAAGAGTTTATTGATGGATATCAGAATGCTATAGATAAAGGTGAAGAAAAAGATTACACAAAAAGATATTTAAAATCCTATAAAGATATAGTATCTACTTTAGAAGAGGTTTTAGACAGTCCTATAAAACCTAAATCGGTAATTTATAATCCTGAGTTAGCGCCTATATATATATATGATAAACCAACATATAAACAGGCATATAAAAATGTAGATAAAGATAAGTATCCTACATATGAAGACTTTGAGTTTGCGGCTGATTACTATAATAAAACTGGTACAAATCCAGACTTTCAAGATTTACCAAGTAATAGATTAGCTCCTCCACCAGAACCTGAATATGAAGTAAATGACATAGAACCCGAAATAGAAATAGATAGATTGCCTATTGTTAAATCCAAACTTAATTTAGATGCATCTTTACCTGAAGAACTTGAAGGTGTAGATTATGTTTTAGATAAGAAGGGTAATATTTCTGGGTTTATAAAAGCGGATCCTGGCAAAACAGGTAATAGAAAAAGAAACTATAGAAAATTAAAAAGAAGCAAAAAAGAAAGAGCTTTAGATGATTTAAATGAAGGTCTCCAATATAAACACGGTGGGTCACATGATCCTCCCAGCTATAAAGATGGTGGCCCTAAAGTAAAACAAAGAAGAGGAGTTAGAAAGAATCCTGATGGTTCAGTGTCATCTCATTTAATGAGAGCTGAATATATTCCTGAAATAGGCTGGGTTGCATTTCCTTCTTTATTTCAAGATGATAAGCCTTATGCAGATGATCAACAAAATTGGGTTGACATGTCTGAAGAAGAAGATTGGATGAAAGTTTATAAAGAGGCAGAAAGAAGAGGTGAGGTATATTACTTTGGAGAAGATAAGGAAGCTGCATTAGCATTTGGTGAAGGTTCTTGGAAAGATCAATTGCCAGAAAGAAAGAATGAAGAAGAGCTTTATAATATGAAAAGAGCTAGAGAACTTGGTTATGAAAGAGACGGCTCAGGACATTTACCTTCAGTAGATGAAGAAACAGGTATGTTTCTAAAGTCTATGGATCATCCTACAGCTTTTAAAGAATATATGTATGGTCAGCTTAATAAAGATATAGGAACTAATACTAGGGTTGTGGTAAATCCAGAAGGACCTTTTGGTGATAAACAACTTCAGTATGTAGAACTAACTGATGAAGAAGCTGGCAAATATAGAGCTGGAGGTTATGTTCTAGAAGAGATACCAACATATAATGAAGGTGGATTAGTTAAGTATAATCGTGGTGGCAAATTCTTAACAAATAAAGTTGCTCCAGTTGTTATAGAACCTGGTATTAAACTTATAGAAACATTTTTCCCAGGAATTGGACGTTCTGCAGGTGCTAAAATATCACGGATGAGTATGGGAGATGCACGCTATAATTATAAAGATATAATTAATGACTTGTTTAGAGAAAAATCTGGTAAGAATGAGTATTATGGACAAGATGGTATTCTTTCACCTAGCAAAGCTATGCTTGCTGGAATGGGACCAGATGCGATTAGTAGATTAGAGAAAATTAATGATTATTATGGAGAAGATAAAAGAGATCTTGTACGGCAATATTTCTTTGGTGATTCTAATAATATGACTGAAACAGCTTGGAAAAGTCATCTTGAAGGAGATGATTCTTTAGGTGATATGATTAAAAGACATGGGCCGTTAAAAGCTTTTAAAATGTTTTCAGAAATAGGCGCGGGTAAACCTTTAAATGCATATGAATTAGCTGAACAAATGGAGATTAGAAGAGACCATTCCTCGCATGGCTATGAGAGTCCTCTTTATGATTCAAAAGTTTTTAGAGCTGCTACAGGATGGAAGCCTAATTCTGGACATACACCTATAAATGAACCAAATGTTTTTTTAGAATCCAAACAAGGTTTGATAGATATATATGAAGATCAGTTTAAAAGATTTGGGACTGATGTATTACCTTTTGATATTAATCCTGCAAGTACTAATAGTAAGGGAGAACGTGTAAAACGGCCACCTAGATCTTTATCATATAACCCAATTCGACCTCATGATGATGTTGCTGGTCATATGACATATTTACAAAGACATGGTCTAGGTGATTATTCTTTAACTAGTAGAGATGCTTGGCATTTTAGTCCTAAATCTTATAATTCTAAATGGTATGATAAAGAAGGTTATTTGGAAAACTTACCTGCTAGATTAATGGATAAATTTGGTAAACCTTTTGTATTAACTCAAACTAATCCTATATCTTTTGATTTTGATTTATTTGAACGTCCTACTAAATCTAAACTTAAATTAAAAAAGGGTGGATTAGTTAAGTATAATGGTGGAGGAGGAATAGACTCTAAATTAAAAGTCAGAAGTACATTTGATAAAGAAAAGGTAGATGAATTAAGACTTCGTCATAAACAATTTGAAGATGAAAATCCAGATGTTAAAAAAGTATCTTTTGAACAATGGTTAAACTATCAGTTGATGGATCAACGTACTCCAAATAATCCAGATGCAAAAAGAAAGTTTACAGATTATATGGTTATAAATGAAGATGGAACAGCAAGTGTTTATGATGGTCAAGAAATTCAAAATAGAATTTATCAACATGGTAGAAAAAATGAGCAATTAATAGATGCAGGTTTACCAGAAGGAGATCATTCTTTCTTACAGGAACATGTAAAAAGAGCTACTGCTAATGGTGAGATAAGATATATGAATCATATTAAAAAAGGTCTTAGCCAAGGTATGACTATGGATGAGATTAAAAAGGATATGCTAAGCCAGAATTTAATTTCAGAGGCTGGGTGGAATGAAAAATATGAAGGAAAAACTGCAGAGCATATAAATACTCAATATGATAAAGTACAAAACTACATTAAAGAATTTAATGACAAATTTAATGTAACACAAGGTGAAATAGGGTCAAAAATAGATCCTGCTTTAATGAATGCAAAACAACTACAGATGGATTCTAGGGCAGCTTATGATTATGTAGAACCAGATGTACCTGCTGAAGTAAATTACCAAAGAATTCCAGGTACTGCTCATGCTGTTCCAATGACGAAGATTCCATTGATAAAAAATCCAGTAACATCTAATCCTAATCCTGTCTTAGATGGAGAAGCTTTATTTAATAAAAACTTTAATCCTGCAGGATTACCGTCAACTTCTTATAGTTGGTCAAATCTTACAGAAAAGGAAAAACAGGATTGGAATAGGAAAGCTATCTTTGAAGATATAAAGAACAAATCTGATGCTTATAAAAAAACTACAAATGAGTATATAGGAGATGCTGCAAACCAAATGTATAATCAAAATATTCAAAGTGACTTTGATAACAATCAACTAGATCCAAGAGGTAGATATATAGGAGAAGGAAATCTCCCATTTATTAATTATGATGGAGATGGTGATGAAATAGATGCTTTAGACTTTGTTCCTTGGACAGAACAAGAAATTGCAAATAATGAATTAAATAATAAAACTCAATTAATAAATTCATATTATAATCGTGACTTTGATGATCAGTTTAAATCTGAAGTTGTAGAGAAATTTAGTCCTGATAATTATATAACAATAGGAAAAGATGATTGGGGTAATCAAATTGTAAAAAAAGCTGATTATAATTCTAATAATACTGTAGGTGCTCAGCGAAGGATAAGAGATTCTTATAACTTTAGTTATAATCCAACAATGCAGCATAGCGGGAGAACAGGATGGGTAGATCCTGTAAAATGGATAATGGGTCCAGGTGCGGGTGCTGCAGGTTTATTTAAAAATATTGCAGGTAGAGGTTTAAAAAATATTTCTAAGATATTACAAAAAAATCCTGTAAATTGGGCAAGTAGAAATTTGATAGGAAAAGAGTTACCAGGGTGGTTAAACTATGCAACAACTCCTGCTAACATTATATCTGCTGATTTTGCATATCAAAGTTTTAAACCTGATGGTTTTGTGCCAAATCTAGCAGAAGGTATACAAGATGTATATCAAGAAACTCCTGGGGGTAGAAAAAAAATAGTTGATAATAGTTGGGGTCTTTTTAATCTAATACCAGCATATAGAGGTGCAAAAGCACTAAAAAATTTAAAAGGTCAAAAAAGCTTTTTTCCTACATCTAGTAATTTTACATTTGGTGCAACTAGTCCATCAGGAAGAACTCAATTATCATTTGGTAATCCTAATATTGCAGGTGATCCATCTAAATATAAAGATATTAAAAACATATTTAGTATAAATCTTCCAGGTCAAGGTGGTATGGGTTTAGGTAGATATAAAGCACCAGGTCCAAATCCAATGACTAGTAATTTATTAACAGGTCCTGCACCTACACCTCCTGTTCAAGCAGGTCTTTTTAACCTTCCTAAATTTGATTTTAAAGTAAATCATCCAAATTTGCCTTCGGGTAAATTTACTGATTTTGAAGGTCAAAGATTTTTTGATTTTCTGAAAGATGATCGTATGTTTCTTCAGACTAAAAAACCTTCTCTTACAGAAAGAAGTTCTCTATTGTTTAAACAAAATATTACTAAGCCTATTGGTAATAAGTTTACTGAAACTTTTTTTCCAACACCAAAGCAACCTACTGCTGCTGATCAAATGTTTGAACCTTATCAAACAGTTACTAGAAACCCAGTAACTGGTAATATTGAAAGACATAATGTAAATCTTCCTACTAAAGTTATACCAGGTAGACCTTATGAAGGTGTTAAACATAAAATGCCTTTTCTTGTAAATCACCCGCAAGACAAGTCATTCTTAGGACGTAAGATAGATACTTATTTAAAAACCAGAGTACCTGGATTTAAAGACAAACATGCGTTTTCATTATCTCAAGGTAATGACGCAATGACTTTTAATCCTCGAACTGGTGGCTTAATGGATAGTAATACTAGATATTGGGCTAATAGACTTAGAGGAATTGATTCAAAACCTGATCAGTTTTTTGATAGTTTAAAAAGAGATATAGCTGAAGACCAAGGTGAATTTGTTGGATTTGGATATCAGCCTAAATTTGCACCAGAGTTAGGTGTTTTTCCTAGAACGGGCCCCAAGGTTAAAAGTTATGATGAAGGTTTAGATTTAAAGCTGACCTCTAAAGGAAAACAACCTTTTACTGGTTTTAATGAAGAAGCACCGTATTTATTAGATGATGGTTTTACAGGTGATAAAAGATTTAACTTTAGAGGAAGAACTTTAAGTCAAAAAGAAGGGACTAAAGATTATAGTAAGTTACTTACTAAGTATCCAGCCTTAAATCTAAATACTCCTTCTGTATATTTTCATGGTACAACTTCTGGAACTTTACCAGGATTTTCAAACCTCCAGGGTTTAATGAATCAAGGAGCGTTAAATAAAGCTGGTGTAGTACCAATGTCGGGTGAAAACTTTTTAGGTGCTCAAGGTATAAATCAAGACTTATTATCCACTGTAGATTTTAAAAATATTAATGAAGCTACACAGTATTCATTAATGGATGCAGGAAGAAGTCCTGGTAAAAACTTTAGTGATTGGTGGGGTAAAAATAGGTTAGAGTATGTAAAAAATTATTCACCTAAAGGTATGTTACCTGCACCTGAATTTTATGATGAGTTATATACCAAAGGTTATGAACAATATGAAAAAGCTTCTGATATGGAAAAATCACTTTTAGATGAAAAGTTTCCTGTAATGTTTGGTATAAATCCTACAAAAGGAGATGCCTCTAGGTTTGTAATTCCTCGCTCAGACATAAGTGGAGAAATGGGTATTAAAGGTAAAGTAGACTTTAGTGAAATACCTCAAATTTTTGTACCTAGAAGTAAGATGGACATAGCTAGAGAATACTTACCTAATGAGTTCTCTAATAAAATTTCTCCAATAGATCCTTTCTTTCAAAGTAATTCTGGAGAAAAAGCATGGGGTAATAAATTAAGAATGCAACAGCAATATAAAGATTTAGGTTATAAAAAAGGAGGGTTTATTGATGTTGAGCTTACAGATAGAGAAGCATTAATGTATGCACAAAATGGATACATTATAGAAGAAGTAGATTAAACCTTAGAGGTTTAAACATTAAACTAAAATTTAGTATATTATAATTAAGTACTTTTAGACATGTCAAATAAAAAAAGATATAGAATCAGAAAAGCTAAAACTGGTGAACAAACTGGTGTAAACAATGCTATGCAACAGTTTATGGCTAAAGCTCAACCAGGAATGCAACAACCTTCTCAAGAAGAAATGGCAATGATGCAACAAGAACAAATGCTTCAGCAGCAGGCAGCTAGTCAATCAGAAAATCAAGTAATGCAAGTTATTGCTCAAGGAATGCAACAAGGTGTTACACCACAAGAGATTATAGCAAAGCTGCTTCAAGCAGGTGCTTCACCAAATGAAATTGCAGAAGGACTTTTACAAGTAACAGCACTTAAAGCTCAAGAGTCTGGTAAACAACTTTCTCCTGAAGAAGGGCAAGCTTTACAAGATCAAGTTCAAGAACTAGTTGGCTCAGTTATGCAACAAATGCAAGGTGCTCAACAGCAACAACAACCTTCTGAGGAAGAAATGATAGCTATGCAAGAGCAAGAGCAAATGGCTCAAGCTCCTCAAATGACTAAAGGAGGGTTTAAAAAGCAACTTTTAGATGTAGCTAGAGAAGGAAGAGAAATGCAGACTGAAACTCCAGGTAGCATTTTACCACAACCTTCAAAACTTAATACATTTATAGAAGGTGTTAAAAATGAAGGTAATGAGTTTTATGCTAAAGAAATGACTAATGCAGCTGATTCTGCAGGTATGTTTAGAAAAGGTGGAGACACTAGCATGTGGAGTGATAGAAAATATGCAAGAAAGGCATCTAAACAAGATCCTTATGCAAGAAGAGACAGAAGAGCTTTGAGAAGAGGTTTACAACAAGGAAAATTTGGTAGAGATGATATTGATAATTCTTTTGTGACAGGAGATAGTTTATTACCTGAAAGTTATAGCAATAGAGATTTTAGAGATATTTATAAAGATCTTGGTACAATGGGTGCAGATTTTGCAAGTACCTTTATGCCTCAAGTATTCAGTCATCGTAATACAGATAATGAATTTTCTAGAAAAGGAACAGGTCTTGAAGATACTGATGTAGATATTTATTTTAAAAGAAAACCTTTTGGAAGAAGAGAATGGAGTATATCAGGATTAGATTATACATCTCTTCCTGCTTATGGTGGAAGAGGTAATTATAATGCAGATGGTACATATGCACCATATGGTACAAGAACTCAAACAACTTATTCTAGAGGTGTTGAAGGTGTGAGAACCATAGCTAATGAGATAAATGATGTTAATGATGATACAGATAATCCACTAATTGAAAGAGATGCGAATATATCAGGACCTGTGGATCCTATCATGAATTATCAAAATGATCCTGAAGGAATGTTCTCGGATCCTTATAATGATCCTTTAAGACAATTTACTGATTCTGCTGATCCTGCATTATCTGAAGCTGCTCTAGAAGAAGCTCAAGCAAGGGCAGAAGCTGAAGCAAGAGCAGAAGAAGCTAGACTATATGAACAACAAATGCTTGAAAAACAAGCACAAGGTGTTATTGACAATCCTTCTGATGGTTCAGGTATGTCATTGTTAGAACAATTAGATTACTTAAAAAGTCAAGGTCATAAATCTGCTGATCTTACTCCTACATATACAGATGAGGAGATGCCTGAAGAAAATGTAAAAACAGTAGAAGAGTACGAAGCTAAACAAAAAGAAGCAGCTAGGATTGCAGCTCAACCACTTAATAAATGGAAAAGAGAAAATAAAGATAAGTTAGATTATATTTATAATTCTTGGCATACTGCTACTGACTCTCCATTAGCAAATTTAGTTAAAGATGTAGAATCTGATTCATATGCTAATATGATAAAATGGCTTAGAAAGCATCCAGATGCTAAGAGTATTATGGAACATCAATACGTCATTGAAAAATATGATAATGCTTCAGCTGCAGAAAAGGCAGAGCTTGAAAAGAAATTTAAAAGAGCTCAAGAACTTCCTTCTAAAAATGAAGCTAAAGCAAAAGCAAAAAGTGATGCAGCTAGAAAGAAAGCCTATACTGTAGATGCAGCTAAGAAATACTTTACTGATAAATTTCCAGATTATAAAAATAATCCTAGAAAATATAAGATAACAAAATTAGGAGAAGGTATATATAATCTTGATGGAGTAGATGGCGGTTCTTTTATGAGATATGAGCCTAGATTAGATACATATCGAACTGGTGGTGCTGTATTGCCTAGATATAATGGTGGTGGATTACTTAAATCTGCGGCATCTGGTGTAAATAAGTATCTTCCAGGACTTGTAAGCTATGCTAAAAGCCTTCCTCTTCATAGACTTAATCCTTTTGCGCAATCAACTTTAGGTCCTGATTATGCAGTAGGTACAGCTAATTCAGCTTTAAACTTCTTTAGAGATGGTACAAATAGCGGAGCTGTTCCAACTAGCATAAGGGCTTATAATAATAAATCAGGTGAAGGTTGGGTTGGAAGTTGGGATGATATATATGAACAGGGTAATAAGAGTATAAAGTATTATGATGATGCTGAAAAGTATATTCAAGAAAATTCTCCGATGTATAATACTTTTACAAATGCAGATGAGTCTGAATTTTTATTTCAAGGTATTGAAAATGCTGATCGTCAAAAAATTAATCAAAAGTTTCCTTTTGCTATAAGTATGAATCCTATAAATCAGGATGTAAGTAGGGCTGGAGAACTTGGTGTACCTTATCCTAAAGCTCCTTCAGATTATAGCTTTAAAACTTTTGATAACTGGAAAGGATGGACAGATATGGATCCTAAACAAGTTAATAAAATGATGAATGCAGCTCAAAATGCTTCTCCGTTTAAGATTCAAAATGAAATGATTAGTAGGAGTCTATTAGAGAATGCACTGGCTAGAATTAAGTTAAATAGTTCTAAAGGTATTATGAACTATGAATCAAAAAATATAAATAAACGTCCAAATTTAATAGAGGGTCTGATAAATAGACCTGTAGATAGTGCTGGGGATGTGGAGACAGGATATGGTACTATCTTAAATAATCCAATGTATAGAGAGTTAAAAGGAAAAGAAGGTCCTATAGAAGGAATAACTAATGAAGGTTTATCAAAACCAGAACTTGATCTTTTTCTTAGATCTCAAATGCTTGAAGGTATAAGTCCAAATTCTACAATTGCATTTGATAACACTGCTGCATTAGATAACATGAGGTATATAGAAGCTCTTAAATCCCAAGGTAATCCTATGAATGTAATAAGGGATCAAGAGGGAAACCCTATTTTAGATCCTCAAGAAATACAAAGATTATTATTTGGTAATATAAGTGGACGAAGTAAACTAGGACCGCATGGAGATCTTAAAGGAAATCTTGATTCGCATTTCAACAATGATAGATTTAAAGCAAATAATCTTTGGACAAATTTAAATAGGGATGGTGGTTCAGTAAGCCCTGAACTCTATGATTATGTATACGGTGGTGAGGATGAAATGGATCCTTACTTTGCACCAGGTGGAGCATTTAAGAAACCTAAGATAGATCCTGCATTAGGTATGGAGACTCCTTCTAAAGAAGTTCAAGATTATAGAGAGAATGTATATCCTACTTCAAAAGGTATTTTTGGACAAGTAGGCGATCATTTAAAAGGTATGGTCTCTCCTATAACACAAGGTCAAGGATTTAAAGGTGCTTTTAATACTTTAGGACAAGCAGTTGCTCCTACTAAATTTAATTGGTTATCTCAAAATAAATACGGTAAGAAAAATGCTTTAGGTTATATAGGAGTAGATGGTCTACCAAATACTATAGTAAGACCTTGGGATAAAGATTCTTTATATTATAATAATGAAGTAGGATATAATACTAATAATATAGGAGACCGTGCTGTAGGAAAGTATACAAATTTAGATTATAAAAAGAAACCTCTTAGAAAAGGAAGACTTACTGTAACAGATAGTCCTGTACAAACAGATAGAGATGGAAATATAGTAGAAGAATCAAATATGGGATTCTTAGATATGAATAAAGGAACAGAAATTCCATTACCTGGAAATAAACCTAAAATAGCTATTGGAGGAGAAACCTTGAATAAGTATGTTATGGCAGGTGAAATTGATGAAAACTTTATGGAAGATCAAGAATCTTCTGATCTTAACTTAGTTCAAAATAAAAAACCTGACTTTGATTTTAGTAATTGTCCAGAAGGATGGGAAACCGATCCTAGTTCTGAGTGTTATAAAAAATCTATGGAAATGGGTACTGATGAAAATAAGTATAAAGTAAATAAAGCTAGAAGTATAAATGCTCCTCTTATTGATATGGCAGCGGAAAAAACTGCTGACTTTATAGTAGATGCAAGTACTGCAGTAAATAATGCTAAAAAGTTTCAACATGGTTTTAATACAGATGCTTACTCAGATGCTAAAGCAAACCAAGTTAGTTATGATACAGGACAAGGTTGGGATGCTATTACTGGATATCAATCAATGGTTGATTCACAGTTTAATGAACCTGTTAGAGTTAGTAGTGCAAGACCTAGAGGAATGAATCAGTTTGCTGCTAGAGGAGGTCAGTATGCTGTAGGTGGTGTATATGATTTAACACCACAACAAATAGATGCAATATATGCCGCAGGAGGCTCAATTGAAATTATAGAATAATACTATGAAAGTTAGAATTAAAAGTTTAGGATTACCCAAAGCTGCTTATGGTCAACAAGCAAATTATGGATTATCATTAAATGGTTCTGGTAATGCAGGGTCAATGCAGTCAAATGAATTTGCAATGAAATCTGGATTAAAACCTAAAAGAACTATTGGTGGAGTTCCAAGAGAAGAAGCTAATCTAGAAGCAGAAGGCGGAGAAACGGTAGTAGGTCAAATATCAGGAGATGGTATAGTAGATCATATGACTATAAAAGGCCCTAGGCATTCTAGTGGTGGAGTACCTATGAATCTTCCAGATGATAGTTTTATTTTTAGTGATACTAAGTCAATGAAGATAAAAGACCCTAAAATCTTACAAATGTTTGGTAAGAGTAAAGGTAGTTATACTCCTGCAGAACTTGCAAAGCCTTATGATATTAGTAAGTATAAAGCTATCTTGATGGATCCTGATACAGATAGACTATCTAGAAACACTGCAGAAATCATGATTAAGAATATAGTCATGAAGTTAGGTGCTCTTGCTTTAGCTCAAGAAGCTAAGAAAGGATTCCCACAAGGTATTCCAGAAATAGCTAGACCTTATATGGAGGCTAATGGAATCTCTGAAGAAGATTTAATGCCTGAACTAAAAGCTCAAGCAGAACAAATGCAAGCTATGCAACAGCAACAAGCTATGCAGATGCAGCAAGCCCAAGGAATGCAGCAACCACAAATGCAACAACAAGGCCCTCCACAAGGAATGCCTCCTATGATGCCTGATGGTCAACCTGTAGCAATGCCACAACAAGGCATGGCTCCGCCACAGCAACCTATGATGGATCCTAGACAAATGATGGCAATGCAACAAGAACAGCAAATGATGCCACCTCAGCCTCAACAAGGTATGCCTATGGCAGCCTATGGTATGCAACTAGGAGGATATGATATGCCTTTTATTATGGGTACTGGAGGTATGATGAGATATAATGGAGGGGGTGGAGTTACTGTTAATGAAATTGACTCTGGCAAAGAATCTGCAGAGGAAGTTCAGAGAAGAATAGATGAAGAAGGTTATACACCTGGAAGAAGTAGTATTGATACAGAAGGTGCTTATAAAATAGAATCAACACCAGGTGCAGAAGCAGGTAGCGCTGAATATTATAGTGGCTCAGGTGGTACTGAAGCAGGTGTTGCTGGTGGAATATGTAAAAAAATTAGAGAATCTAATAATCTTCAAGAATTATTTTACATTGAAGGTGGAAATCCACCCTTTCCAGCTTATTTAAGACCTCGTGGAATAACACCAGCAGATGCAGGTTTTGATGACGCAATAGCTGCAGCAATTGAAAAACTTAAAGCAAATCCTTTATATACAGATTGTATTCAAGGTGTTCAAGATGCTACTGCACCTACAGAAACTAAAATTGCTATACACGTAGAACCTGTTGAAGATGTAACAGAAGGAACCTGTGGTTGTCCAGATCCTGAAGGTGGTACAAATGAAGATGGTACTCCTAAACTTATAAATGTACAAACAAAAGCAGCTCTTGGTCTAGCAGAAGATGAAGAATGTCCTCCAGAGTATTGTGAAGAGACAACAACAATTACAGAGAATCCTCCTAATGAAATTGCACCTTTACCTACAATACCAGCTACATCATTTAGAAGAGGTGTAGCAGATCCTATTAAACCTGGCTTAGATATAATAGGTGCAGGAGAAAGAAATTATATAGATTATAGAACTGCTCTTCAAAATGATCAAGGTGCTCTTGAAAAACAAATTGCTGCTATTAAAACTATGCCAGGAGTGAGTGTAGGACAAAAACAAGCTATGATAGCTCAAGTACAAGGTCAGTCTAAAGCTCCATCAATTGTAACAGATGTTTATAATAAAAATGTTGCTACTGCTAATGAACTAGCTAAATCAGATATGGCATTAGCTGCAAATCAACAACAGTTACAAGCTGGGATAGATGGTCAGTATAATCAAGATTTAGCTAATGCTGAAAATCAATACACTCAAAATGTTAATGCTGCAAGACAATATAAAATTGAAAATGCAAAAGATAATATGCGAATGCAAATGATGATGAGGTCAATAGATAATGCTTCAGAAAATTTTGATGCACTTGGAAATTTTGTAGGAGGTACTCCTTTACAAAAGCAACTATATGCAGCTTGTATAGCTGCAGGTGGTACTGCTGCTAAATGTATGGCACAGATTTTAGGTACAGAACCAGTAGAATCTGAAACTCCAGCTTCAGCTCCAGCTCCACAAAATACACCACCACCTGCAGCGCCTGTAGCAAGATATGGTAGAATAGTTAACCCTTATATAATGGCATCAAGTGTTTATCCTTGGTCTAAGTAAACTTTTAAAGTTTTATAAACTTTTAAAATTTTAATATATTTAAAGAATAATAATAAGAAATAAAATGGCAAAGTATCCACAAGGTATAACAAGCTTTATTCCAACATACCAACCTTTCCAACTTGACTGGAATGTTTTAGCTCAAAATGTACAGTTAAAACAGAGTAGATATGATAAGAATTGGGAAAGTTTAAATAATGTATATGGTTCTTTATACAATGCTGATGTATCTAATCCTGAAAGTCAAAAAGTAAAAGATAATTTACTTAAGCAAATTGATTTTAATGTAAGAAGAGTAACAGGAATGGATCTTTCTTTAAAACAAAATGTAACACAAGCTCAACAAATATTTAAACCTTTTTATGAGAATACTAATTTAGTTGCAGATATTGTTAGAACTTCTGAATATAAGTCTGAATTTTCAAAAGGAAAAAGTTTTGCTACCTCTAAAAATAAAACAGAACATGATATGTACTGGGGTGGAGGGTTACAATATCTTGGAAATAAGATGGAAGAGTTTAAGTCTTTACCTTTTGATCAATTATCAAGTTTTGAAAAATTTGAATATGTACCTTATGTAAATACAGATAAGGTAATGAGAGAGATTCAAAAAGAAATGGGTAATGTAAAAATAATGCAAAAGAATGGAAGTTACTGGGTTACTACTCAAAATGGTGAGCTTTTAAAACAACCTTTACAAGATAGATTTAGACAAGCACTTGCATCAGATCCTCGTGTAATGGATGTTTACAATGTAGAAGCTTATAATATGGGAGAAGCTAAGATCAGAAATAAAATGTCTGAAGATCCTAATTTAAGCAGACAAGATGCAGAAAGGATTTATTTAAATGAAGAGTTAGTTCCTGTAAGAAATCAACAACAGAAAGCTCTTAAAAACATAAAAACAGAAAAAGAAACTGTTCAAAAGAAAATAGATGATTTACAAATTAAATCAAAAAATAATCCTACTAAAGATGTTGATAATTCTTTACAACAATATGAACAATATCTTTCTGATTTAGAGCAGATGGAAGAATCAATGACTGCAACTTTAGAAACACTTACAGGTAATGTAACTTCAACAGGAAATACTGAAGGTGGAAGTTCTCTTGATCCAGAAGATCTTAAAAGCTTGCGTTATGGTGTAGATGTTAATTTAGCAAGCTTATTATTACAAGGTGATATTAATAAAACAGCTGAAAGTATGTCCCAGGCTAATTTTGAACAAACTTATAAAGCTGATGAATTTGCTAAGACTGCTTTTTCTAAAAGACTAGAGTTAGATAACTATCAAAAGAAAAAGTTTATTGATGCTTCAGCTAAGACGGGAAGATTTCCTTATTTATTTACAGATAAGAATGGTCAACCAGTATACATTCCTTGGGCTGATGAAAGGTCTATAGAAACAAAAAAAGCAGCTCAGAAAGCATATGAGAAAGAATTAGCAGACAAAATAAAATCAGGAGAATGGGAGAATACTCCTGATGGACCGCGGCCATCACAAATAAATAACTATACAACAAGTAAAAATATTCAAGGGGCAGTTCCAGGTAGTATAGGTAAAGATGATATAAATTATATAATAGATGAAAATGCAAGGGAAGTAAGAAAAGGTATAAAACAATCGGAAATGAACATGAAAAGCATATTGAAAAATATGCTGAATGACGGTACAGCTACTCCTGCACAAGTATATGATATACTTAATACAGGTAAAAGTAGATATGAACAAAGGGTTTTTAATGATGCTAAAGAACAGGTTGCAAATGGAACATTAAGTGTACAAGATGCCTATGCACTAATTAGAGCTAAATTGCAAGCACCTTATCAGACTGAATTAGAAAAAGAAGCTGGTGTAAACTTAGATCCTCGATTAGGAAAAGATCAAATGGGTCGAGAACACTTTAACAATGTGTCAGAAGAAGAACAATTTAATAGAATTTCAAAGATGCTAGCACCTCCTACACCTGTAGATCAAGATGGAGTTAAGGTCATGTCAAGTTCTTCTATTAATAAGGATCAAGTATATTCACCGATATCTGAAAAGTATGAAGATTGGGAATTAGGATATGTTATTGATAATTACAAAGCTTTTGTAAAGCAAAATCATGAATTAATGTCTGAGGCAACTCAGTTAAAAAATCAAGAAATATTTAATCTATCTTATGATATAGATGATTATCAATCTATTGAAAAGTCAGCTTCTGAGGCTAATGCTAAATTAGCAATGGAAGAAACTGCTTTATTAATAGATTATGGCAATAAGGTTGGTGGTAATACAGCTGAGAGAGCTCATTTAATGAATATATTTGATCCAATTTTAAATAGGTATAGAACTGCAAGTTACGAAGAATATGTAAGAGGTACATTAAATATGTATAATCCACAACAGTTAGAAAAAAGTCATAATCTAACTCTGAGTGGAATGGCAACAAATTTTGCAAAAGGTTTTGGTATGGGAGCTGTTAGTGGAACGTTTATGGAAAGTGTACCAGCTTGGGGTACTGTAGGTCATTTACTTTGGTCTACAGGTACTGGATTAGTTACCATGCTTACTCCCGCAGCAGTTGATGCTGGAGAAGATCTTCTTAATACATACTATTATGATGATGATGGTGAAATATTTGTTGAGGGGATGCCTGCTCAAAGAGAGATTTCAGGTTATGATTTTGACTCAAAAGGGTTGCAGGTAATTGAAGATTTTTCTGCTGACTTACTTACATTTAAAGGTAGAGGTAATAATCTTAGTCATGAGTATAATGCTTATCTTAAAGAAATAGATCGTCTATATGAAGAGGAAGAGCTTAAAACTAGACTTCCAGGAACTCAAAATTTTGAAGATGCAAACACCTTGTCTTCTGGATTTGGTAAGACTACTATGACTTCACCATCTATAAGAGTAAATCAAAAAATGCCAACTACTCAAAATTATAAAGCTTACTTCTCTCAGGTAAAACCTAGTTTAAAAGGTGTAGAGATTAAAGCTGAATCAGATGGTGACGATTTAGAAAATGTAAGTGTGCATGGAGTTAGTGAAGCAGATTATGAAAAGTCTAGTGAAGAATTTGGAAACGAAGAGTTAACTGATCTTGCAAATCTAGTACTTACAGATTTAGTAGATTTTCCAAATAAAGATGAAGATAATAAACTTAATTACTTTGATATAGCTATATCACCTATTTCTAAAAATAGTACTAATCAAGCTGCAATTGTAGTTTGGCCTAATGAAAAGTATATTGATCAAAAATTATCTCTTATATATCCTGAATCAGATGATAAGGATAAAAAAGCAAACTTAAAAATACAGTGGTTAAATAAAAATCAAGGATTAGCAATGAATGTTCCTTTACAATTTGTTGAAAACACCGACCTGTATAATAATCAGTTTAAAGATGAAATAACACAAAGACTTTCAAATGAGGAAGTTGTATCTTATGATTCTCCATACCCTGGTTATCGTATAGATTTTCAATCAGTTAGTGGTGATAATACAAACTTAATAAAAGTTATAAAATATTTTCCTACTTATGATGTTTTTACAGGTGAAACTATAATTAATAGAGCAGTAGTAGAAGAAGCTATACTAGGAGTAAATGCTAAAAAGGTTAGAAATAATTTTTTGAATAATGAAGTTCCAAGTTTAGTTAAACAAGAAAATGCTAGATTTCAACAAATGAAAGCTCAAAGTCAAACAAAAGAATAATGCTAGAAGAACAAGACTCTTTAGAAAATACAGGTATTGATAGTGAGGTTTCTAATATTGATGCAGAAGTTAGTAATTTAAATTTAACAAATTCCGCACAAAAACCTTATAATACAGAAGAACCTTTTGAAGGTTATACAAGTTTTGAATATGATAATTCTCCAGAAATTCCTCTTGTTACACAAAGTTTAGTTACGGGAGATCCTTATAACACAAACATACCTCCACCTTATAATCAACCATTAGGCGATATAAATAGTTTTTCTGATGAAGAAAAAACTCAAAGAAATAGACAGTATGTAACTGCATTAAAACAAACTTTAAATAATAATACATATAGTCTTCAAGATCCAAATCAGTGGGGTGGAGTTTATAATTATAATTCAGGACCTAATTCTACAACTTATTATGATAGGTATCATAACTTATGGGGAGATGGTGACTATGAACTAGATTTTCATCCTACTAAAAATAATGAAGCTAATTATAATATGGTAACAAGTGGTTGGGAAAGAGGTTCTTATGCACTTAGTGGAATGATAGCATTAGGTTTTGCAGGTTTTGCAGGTACTTATAGAAGTATGGGAGATATGGTAACAGGAGATTTTTGGAAACCTGATTATAAAGTTGGTGATATCTTTGATAAAATTAACAAACTTTATTATGATTCAAGTGGTGGAACAGGTGCATTTGTAAATAATCTTGTAATGAACTTTGGTTATACACTTGGTATAATTGGTTCAATTGGAATAGAAGGTGGTTTTAGTAGACTATTTAAGTTAGGAGCTGCAGGAAGATACGTTCCTAACTTAAGGAAAGCAAATGCTTTTGGAAATTTAAAACAAGCAGCTAAAGGTAAGACTGCTGCAGATGGTGCTAGACTTACTCAAGAAAGTCTTGAGTATTTAAATGGAATGGGTAATTCTAGAAAGTGGTATCAAGGTTGGAATGCAAGAAGGCTAAGTGAAAGTACTTTAGGTAGAGCTGCTAATCCATTTAGTAATATGACAGCAAACCGCTATAGGATTTTAGATGGTGCTGATGATATAGGAGGATTAGCTAGTACATCTATGGGATTTGGTGCATTTTATAGAGATCTTAGAAATTTAAATTTAGCAATAGCTGAAGCAAGATTAGAGTCTTCATTAAACCGTGATAGACTATTTGATAATTTATATTCTAATTATTATAAAGAAAATGGTAAAGCTCCACTGGGAGAAGATTTAGAAAGTATAATGTCTGCAGCAGATGCAGAGGCATTTGAAACTTCTTTATTTAATACTGCTCTCATATACTTTACTAATAAACTAGCTTTTGATAATATTTTAAATCCAACTGCTGTAAATAGAGTTTTTGGTAAAAAGATTAATGATATAGCCAAAGTTGGTAAAGGTGAATTTGGACCTATAGGAAAGATTACCATGGAATCAGGTAAAGGTGCTGTATTTAGAGAAAGAGGTTTTAGAACTTGGTTAAATGGTTGGAAAACAGATCCTATTGCAAAATCTTTAGGAGGTACTATAGCATATTTTAAAATAAATGTGCTTGAAGGTCTTCAAGAATCTTTTCAAGAAGTTATTGCAGATGCTACATATGAGCATTATAGAAAGCTTTATTATAGTGATCCAGCAAGAAAAAGTATTATAGACAAAGCAATATTTGGAGATTCTACAGCTTCGGTTAATCAATATAGTAAAGCTTTAAAAAAACAATTTAGTCCTGAAGGTTTTGAAATATTTGCATCAGGATTTTTTATGTCATTTTTATCACAAGGTCTTGCTAGTGGTATAAATGCAGCTAGAACTAGATCTGCAAAACTATATGATCCTCAAGGTTATAAAGACTATATTGAATTTGAAACTGAAATAGGTCAAAGACTAGCAGATAGAATTAATAGTTTAGATGTAAAAGATTTTTGGGATAGCGGTTATTTTAATGCTGGAACTCAAGCTGGAGTAAATACTGTTGTTAAAAATGGAGATATAAAAGAAAATAAAGATGCAGAAATAGAAGGTATAATTAGTCATGTTGCATATTTAAAGCAAAATAAAATTTTAGATATGTATATAGAAAACTTTAAAACATATCAAAATCTTACAGATGAAGAATTTCTTGAAGCAAATCCTACAGTTAATGCAGAAGATATAGGAAAGTATAAATCAAAAATTCCAATAATTGCTGAAAAGTTAAAAAAGGTTAGTAAGACTTTAGATAGAATTTCTGAAAATTATAAGAATCCTGTAGACATGCGTAATATGGAACCTTGGATGGAAGGATATGAGGATGCCTTTTTTATGCATAACTCTTGGGAAGAGTCTATAAAGCAAGCTGCATTTTTTCAAGAAAATTGGGATGATGTAAGTAAAAGAATGATATCTATTCAAAAGACTCATTATAATAATAGACCTTCAGAAAGTTTATCTAAATCAGATTCTGATTTAATTCTTACTATTAGAGATAGTAGAGGTATGAAAGCTGAGATAGCTAGACTTAAAGATGAAGTTAAAACTCTTACTACTCAGGCAACTCCAGAATCAAAAGAAGCTGCAAAACAAAGACAAAAAAGATTAAATGCTCTTGAAGATTACTATGCTAATTGGAAAAACTTTGATGACTTTTTTCATAGAGATAGATATAGAGCAGATTTAAAACTCACATTACAAAGTGAAAAAGCAGAAGGAGAAGAAGTTACTGACGATGAAATTGATAAAGTTTTAGATAAACAACTAGGTAAAAAGAATATTAAAGAAGAAGGTAAGCTTATCAATAAACTTAAAGATTCTTACAAAAAATTATTGAATGAACTTGGTACAGAGACTGATTTTATATTTGATGATAAGGCTTCAGATGGATTTAGAGATGTAATAGATTACTATAAATTGTCTGATGAAAAAGCTAAACTTGCTACTTTAATTAATTACCTAAATGATCCACAAGGTTTTTATAAGCTTTATGAAAAAAATCTAGAGTGGATGAAAAAGCTTTACAATGAAAGAGGTGCTTATGCAACTGAGATTGTAAAGAGAGAATTAAATGATATTGCAGGCAATGGTCTTTTAAATGCACTTGCTGAAGATGGTATTTTTATGACTGCTGCAGATTTTATAGCATTTAAAGATCACGGCATTGCTCCTTCAGAATTTTATGATGAAGTTAATCAATTAGTTATTCCAGAAGATAGTCCTACTTTTAATAGATACATGCAAAAGTTATATCTATATCAAGCTTACATAGAAAAGAATGATGAGTTAGATCAAGGGTCCAAGTATAGAGAGTATAATGCTAAGAAAAAAGCAATTGAGAATAAAAGATTAGTTCAAATTGAAAAGGAAAAGGAAGCTTTTAAAACTCGTAATGGAGTTACTGTAGAGGAATTTGAAAAGCAAAATACAAAAGAAGTACCTACAGATAAAAAGTTACAAACAGAACTTGATAAACTAAAAAGTTTAAAAGAAAAAACAGAATCATATACAGATCCATTAAATTTTGGTAAAGAAATAATTCCTGAAATTGGTTTGAAACCAGGTCAGTTTGATGAATTTGTAACTACTGTAGATCAATCTGACCCAGAAGTACAAAAGTTAATAACTGAGTATGGTAAACAAGCTAAACTAGGTGCGGGAATATCTAAAGAAGATAAAGCTGCTACACAGAATATGTTTGGTTTATATAAATATTCTGCATTAGATATTATAAATCAAACTATTGAAGAAATTGAAGGTCAAATAGAAACAGAAATAGTTTCTGACTTTGATAAAACTCCAGAAGGTAAGGTATATACAAATGCTATTAATATTATAGATGAGAATTATACAAAAGCTTTAAAAGAAATAGAAGATTCTTATACAGATGAAGAAAAGAAACCACCTGTTATAAAACCTACTTCTGAAAAAGAAGAACCTATTGAGAAACAGATAGATCCTAATAGAACTAGTATTAAGTTTGATTCTTTAGATAATGAACTTCAAGAAATTCTTACTACTCAGTTTGAGTTATACTTAGATGCTTCGGGTAAACCTGCAGATTTAAAAACATTAGATGAGAAAGAATATCTCAGACTTAGAAATAACTGGTTAAAACATAATACAGATATAATTGCTAAATATAAGGCAGAACAAGAAGCTAATAAACCTAAGACTATAGATGAGGTAGAAGTACCAACACTTAAAACTTTGCCAGGAACAGTTCCTTCTACATTAAGGGAAATTGATAGGCTAATTGAAAATAGAAATAAAGAATTAAAAAGCGCTAAGTCTAATGAAATAGAAGATATTCAAGCTGATATAGATGCATTAACTAAATATAGAGCAGATTTATCAGAGCTAAAGCGTCCTGAAAGTCCTTCACAAAGAAACTGGAGATTGTTTGAAGCTATGGTTCTTGGTAAACAAAATCAAGTAAAAAGAGAATTAGGTGAGAATGGTGAAACTATAGGTTATACATTTACCGCATCATCTGCAGAAACTCCTGCACCAACAAGGGTTACACAGTATGCAGAACAGTTAAAAAATAAAAAGTTTAAGCTACCTCCTTTTGAGTATAGTGCTGTTAAAGAAAAGAACTTTAATAAAAAGACTGGTAAAACTTTTAGAGGAGGTTTATTAAATATCTTTGATACTATTAATGCAATGGATAGATCTCAACAAGAAAAAGTTGATACCATAATTCAAACTATTACAGCAGGTAAAGATTATTATCAATTACAAGAGTCAGGTAAACTTGCAATTATTAAAACAGCTTTGGAAGCTGACTTTACTTTAGATAGTCTTAAGAAGGTTGTTAATAGAGTAGCGTTTAGTGAGTCTACTATTGCAGGTAATACTGTTGATCTTTTGTTTAGAACAGCTTTAAAAATAGATCCTGTAACTAATAATTTTAAAATACCTAGTAAACCTGAAGGTATGAGTGATGAGGCCTTTAATAGCATTATGGAAATGATAGATGAACTAAAGACTAGAGCTTTGGATGATTATTTTTTCTATGTAGATGATGCTTTAATTTTCGATAAGACTGCTATGGAAAATGGTGTAGTAGGTGCAATGGATATATTGGCTTTTAATAAGAAAACTAAGGAGTACCACATTATAGATATTAAGACATCAAAAGACTTTGGAAAAAGCTTTACAGAAGATAAAAGATATCAGTATACTGCACAGCAATCTATATATAGAAACTTACTTCATAATATGACAGGTGAAGCACCTTCTAAATTATCTTTGTTACCTATACAAATTGATGTGGATTTAGATGGTAATATTATATCTGCAAAAAAAGGAGCTGCAGGAATGAATACAGAAAGAATTCAAAAGTTAGAAGCTGAAAAGAAAAAAGCTAATAAAGCTAGAAAAACAGAAATAGCTGAGGAGATAAAGGCTCTTGAAGATATAATGATTGTTGACATACCATATATAGATGATGTAGAAGCTGGAGTACCTTTAGTTAAACCTACAGATGTTCCTGCTGAATTACAGACTCCTGTTTCTGATGAAGAAGAATCATTTAATCCATTCTTAACTGAAGAAGTAAAAGAACAATTTAAAGATTCTTCTACAGTTGTTAAAATTGAAAAGCTTGCTCAAAAAATTAGAGAAGCTAAAGATATTAATGAAGCAAATGCTGCTAGAATGGAAGCTTTAATGCTTGTTGTGAATGAGCCTGTTGCGGGACCTATAGTTACTGAGATGCTTAAAGATGAATATGATGCTAAAAAACAAGCTTTAAATAATGAAGTATCTTCAAGTAATTTATCAAAAGGTATGTATTTGATTTCTGAAAACCCTATCTTTGATGAAGGCGGTAATATTGTAGTAGTAAGTAAAGTTTATAAAAAAGGTAATGTTGATTGGGTTACAGTTCAATCACATGGTTTAAAGAAAGCTAAACAAAAAAGCATGCCTGTAACTGAAGCTAATAACTTATTTGATAAAGCTACTGCAGAGGAAGCTCAAGAAAGCATTAAGGTAAGTAATGAAGCTAAAGCTGCTGCCAAGAAGAGTCAGCAAAATCAGAAAGAAGTTAATGCAAAGACTCCTGTTGCTAAAAATAATGAAGGTACAGGACTTAGTGGGCTAGCTAGTAAATTAAAGAATTATACAAAAAAGAATCCAAAAGAGGATTGTTAAAAATATAGAGTAATGGCATGTAATTTAACAAAAGATCAAGACTTAGCTATTTTAAATGAAATATCTCAAGACTTTATTAATTCAGTAATTAAGAATGATGCAGCTGGTGATGTTGCAGGTATAGATGAGTTAGTCAAGCTTGTATATAATACGGTTAATGAAGCTTATCCTGAAGATTTATCTCTTCAGTTTGCACAGGGTATTCCTTCTCAGTTACTTCATGTTATAACTAAGGATACTCAAAATGATTACTTAAGTAAAATATTTAAAGCAGAGACCCCTTTAGATTTAAATTATCTAGCTGAACTTAATAGTAAGTTTGAAAATTTAGATGAAGTAAAATCTTTTGTTACAACTAAAAAAAAATTAAAGAGTAAAAAAAGTATAAAAGAAGAAATTGAAAAACAAAATAAGTCTAGAGAGAATGTTGGTCAAGATAATGTTCCTACTAATTTAATTTCTTCTGTAATGACAAACAATAAGCCTAGACCTGCTTATCCAAATACTACTACTGGTCAAATGGCTTATGCAGAGAATCCTGACACTGTAGCAGAAGAACTTAAGAACATCAAGGATCCTGAAAAGAAAATGTTCTATGGAGTTATTAAAACCTTAGTATGGTTTACTAGAAATAATCCTAATCAAGAGCCTATTATTACAATGCCTGATGGATCCCAAGTGGGTGTAAAGATGTTAGCTAAAAATTTACAAGATGTAGATCAAACTTTGTTAACAAGAGATGATAAAAACATGTTAAAGAATAATCCTTCTTTTAACATGATTACGGCCTTTGTTTCAGATCAAGATGGAAACATTTTAAAGTTTGATGAGGAGGGAAATATTTCAGAAGAAGGTAGAGCAGTGTATCAGTATATTAGACCTGTAATTAAAAGAGGTGATAAACTATACTTAGGGAACCGAGCAGGGAAACTTTATACACTTGTAGATGCGCAAGACTTAGCTAAACAAGAGATATTAGAAAAGCTAAGTGCTGGTATAGAAATGGGTTCTGCAGCAAAGAATAAAATTAGAGCTAAGATTAAGTCAGATCAAGAAAGTTTATTAAATGATTTATATACTTTAACTCAAACTTTGAATGGTGATCAAATTAGTGTACCTGAACAAATTAGTGTACCTGAACAAACTACTTATGAGATTAAAAAATATGATACTGGTTTAGAGCAAATTGTACTTTACAGAAAAGGTAAGAAAATAGGACATCTGGACATAAGTACAGACGAAAAAATAATATCAGATCCAAAAGTTAATGCCTTATATAATGCTAATCCTGAAAGAAAAACTATTGTTAATATAGATTTAAATCCAGCTGAACAAGGAAAAGGTTTAGGAAAGTATTTATATAAATTAGCAGTTGAAAAGTATGGTACTTTAAGGTCTGATATTACTATATCTCCTGATGCTTTCCGTGTATATGAAAGTTTAGTTAAAGAAGGCTATGCGAAGAAAATAACAAATATAGAACAAATAGAAGGAAATTTTGGAACATTTTTATTGCAACAACCTCTTGACCAAACCAAAGGAGTTGTTATTCCAATTACAGGTGGTAGTTATGGTATAACTCAAACTACATTAGTTCCATTATCTGAAACAGAGTTTGCTGATGATTTTAATATGTTATATATAATTGATTCAGGACCCTTAGAGGGACATGCATATTTTCCTGTAACAAGAGATAGCGCTGGAATAACTGTGGATGAGAAAGTATTCTTACAAAGATTAGACATGCCTGCAGATTTAGCAGTAAAAGTAGCTAAAATACTAACTACAAATGCTAAGTTTAATAATGAAGAACTAAGTGCTCAAGATAGATTAAACTACTATAATCAATTCTTATCTAATAGAACTAGTAAAAATGGAATCAGAGTTACTATTGAAGAAGAAGAGGGTTTAAATAAAATTCAGGTAAGATTAGCAACAGATAAATTAGTTAAGGGTAAAACTGAAAGAACTTATAGAAATATAGATCTATCTAAATCTGATGCTGAAAAAATAATTAGTGATCATTTACAAAGTTTTGTTAAAGGTCAGTTTGCAGCTAACATGTCTTACCAAAAAGAGTTTGCTGAAAATAATATCATAAATAAAGATGCTACTTATCTGGATTATGAGTTTGCAAAAGATACAAATGGTAATGATGTAGTTAAGGCTGTTAACAAAAACTACTATGACTTTATTTCTGCAAATGCAAATATAGACTATGCTGCTGAAAAGGATAGTTATTTTGCAGGTGTTAATGCATACTTACAATTTGCTATTCCTGAAGAATTTCAAACACCACAAGAGGATTTATTACAGTTGGGATATATTGGCCCTGTAGAAGAAATTGATACAGAAACTAATACATCTAAAGCTAAAGAAAAAGCAGATAAAAGAAACTTTGTTACAAGCAGGTTATCTAATAGAAAAGCCATGCTTACTATGAATGTAAATAATTCTGATGTTACATTTGGTATAGGTTCTGATTTTGGAACTGCTGATATAGAACATATAAAATCTAAAGTTGGAGAAGCTTGGGAGTTTATGACACTTGATAAAAAGAAAATTAAAACTATCAGTGATGCGTATGCAGATAGAATTGCAGAGAATTTAAACTCATATGGTAAAGATATTACTATTAATGTAGTAGGTAATCATATGGGTGACCTAGCTAAACTTGGGTGGAAACAAGAACAGTTAAATGAACTGATGTATAAGGTTCTTCAGAAACTAAATAAAAAAGTTTCTATAGGAAAGATAATTGTTGAAGGAGATTCGGGAATAGGTCTTGCTATGGCAAAAGCTGCTGTAAGAACTAAGACTCCTATTGAAGTAGTGTCTGATTCTAACGGAACTGTTAGGAATTCAAATAGCTGGACTAAATCAGGCTATACAACTAAGAAGTTAAGCGCAAGAGATTATATTAAAAGAATATATGGAGTTAAGTGGACAAATAATTACTTTAAAAAGAAAAAGACTGCTCCTAAAAAGGCTACAGTAAAACCTACAGTATCAAAAGTTACTAAAGAATTACCTGCATCTACAAAAGAAAGTACAGATACAGAAATTAAAAAACAATCTAAGAATAGTATAGATGATATTTTAGGTGCTTCTGATGACTTTACTACACCTTTAGAAAGATCTAAAAAAAGAAGAACTTTTCTTGATAAGATATTTACATCTAAAGAAGCATTGCGTAAAGCAGAAAACTGGTATAAAACCAGTCCTTTAAACAAAGTCCTTGATTTTGAAAGAGCTGTTGGTATTGTAAATTCAGATTCATTTGGTTTATTCTATAATACTGCTTGGGCATTACAAAATGATGCAAGGTTGAGCGAGCAAGAAAAAATCAAAGACGGAAAACAAGGTAAGGCTATTATATATGGAGATGCTTTAAGTATAGATATGTATCATGAAGCCTTTCATGGATTTACTCAGCTTGTTTTAACTCCTGAGCAAAGAGAAACTTTATATAAAGAAGTTCAGAAAATAAAAAGATATAGTGATAAATCTTTCTATGATATTGAAGAAGTTTTATCTGAAGGTTATAGATCATATGCAAGAAGCAGAAGTACTAAACTAGGCCGTATAATTGCTAAAATTTTTGAACTTATTAGAAAGGGTTTAACAAGTCTATTTACTAAACAACTAGTTACAGCTGATTCAAGTGAATCAGGAATAATACCTTCATCTGATGTTGTTTTAATTGATTTTAAAAGTGTTAGAGATTTACCAGCAGTTAAGGAAATGTTTAACAAGCTTTATACAGGACAGTTTACTATTCCTGTAAAAAATTCTATTCAAACATTAGAGCCTGTAGTTTTACAAAGAGCTAAACAAATTAAGGCCCTTAAAAAGGAATCTAAAAATGTAGCTACATTTACTGTAGATGATTCTGCTAAAGCTGTAGATATTATAGATACTGTAATGGCATTAACTTTTCAAAACTATAATAAAAAGTTTAATACAAGCAGTGGTGCTTTAAAAATATTAGGCAACGAGCAGCAAAAGATTTTATTGTATAAAAATATAAAAGCAAAGTTAGAAGTTAATAAAAGCAATTTAGAACAAGATCTTGCAGACTTAGAAGAAAATAACCAAGATACAAAGAATCCTGATCTTTTACGAGAAGTAATGGTTAAGGATAGAATTGAGTTATTAGATAAAATGATTAATAACTTTGGTGATATTGAACTTAGTTTAGACAGAAATCAAAAGAAAGGTGTAGTTGCCTTTCATTTAGAAAAGTCTAGATTTTCTATTTTAAAAGAACAATACTTACAAGACATTGATGATGCAAGTAGTGTAGCTTTGTTTACTACAAAAGAAGGAAATGCTATATCTGCTAAGGAGTTAAGTAGTAAAGAAACAATGTTGTTCTTGACAGGTATATTTAAACAAGAGCGTAATGATGAAGGTGATATTGTAAGACAAAGGGATGAGTTTGGATTACCTATTTTAGAGGAGACAAGTTTAGTTTGGAATAAATTAGCTAGAGTTTTACAAGGTTCTTTTGATCCAATTGATATTTATAATAGACTTGTTAATGAACAAGATAATTATCTAGAGTTTGGTGAAATTATGACAATGCTTCCTGATCCATCAAAACCTTATCAAAACAGTGTAGAGTTTGATACGGAAACAAATTTCTGGCAGGACTTTAAGAAACCGCAAATACCATATATTCAACTTACTGTAAATAAAACTATTTTACAAGAAAGAAAGAGAGAGGGCGATAAACTAATTCCAGAAAAGTCTTCATATGAGTCTAGAGTTTCTAGAGCTAATTTTAATTTATATAAGATACTAAGTGATTGGAAAAGAAACTTTACAATAGCTTCAACAAGTGTTAATCCTTATATTATAAAAGATGCTCAAGGTATACAAAATAGATTAGATCTTTCTAAGGTAGTAAAAGCATTTTCTCGTAATGGTCAACTTATACCAGGTAAGTCTGTAGATTTTCTTAAAGCTTTAGGTATAGAACTTGATATGAGTAGTTATGAAATACTTAGAATTACTTCTGATAATGAAAAGTTTGCTAATTCATTTGGTATTAATTTTATATTTAATGTAGTTAATACAGTAAACAAAGCTGCAAATTCTAATAATCCAGGTCTTGAAGCATCTGCTATGAATTTTAGCAAAAATCCTATTTATTATTTGTTGAATGGATTACCTAAAAATATTCAAGAAGAAGTTGGTAAACCACTATCTGTAAAGACACGATTATCTACGCTTGCAACCTTGCAGAATAGATTCTCTGATGGATTTTCTAACTATAGTGTATTGTCTCCTGAAAAGAATAAAGTGTGGGAACACTTTGTTGATAATACTATAACAAGACTAGTAACTGCTTTAAACTATGCAGATACTTGGCAAGAACTTACAGGAGAAGGTGAAACTAAAACTGAGTCTGCGGATCCTAATGGGTTGTTTCAACATATGAGATGGCTATCTACTGAAATAAATACGCAATCTAAATATTCAGTTCTTCTTAGAAACATGTTTGATTTAGATGTTAATAGTCCAACATATGGTCAGAAGAAATCTGGTTTTAATATAGAGTTAAAAAACATAGGAGGTACTCAACTTAACGTAGTTGATAGTTCTAACTTTACAGGGGTAAGTACAGCTAATGCAGATGTTACTACAAAATTCTTACAAGAGTTTCATACACTTTTAGAAGCAGGTGTTCAAGAGTTTATGAGGCATGCATCTAAGAGTACATCTCTTGCATTGACTTTTGACGGTCTACAATTAGAGGGTTATGGTAAAAATAAAAATAAGTCTTTATATATAGATATTCAAGATTTTAATCCTAAGAACTTGTCTGGTGTATCTACACCTGGGCAGAATAAAGGTTTTAATATTGTATTAGGTTACTTATCAGGAGAAGCTCAAAGAATCGCAAAGTATAAAGAAAATAACTTAGATATTCCTGGGTATAATAAACCTGTTATAAGAAAAGGAACAGGAGAAGAGGTTCCTGCAGCGATGGCTTTTACAATCTTTGATGATGTATTATCTGAAGATACGCAGAAATTTCTTTATAGAGCTATTGACTATTATTCAGAGGAATTAGCCAGTGGTGAAATGAATTTACAAGATATGATTAATGAGACTGTTGAGGAAAGTGAAGAGATAAGGTCTCAAGTTAAAGAAGATGTCTTGGCTTATTTTGAACTGCAAGGAAATCAAAACATGGATACTCTAAATGATAACAAATATGTTGATCCTGTAATTTTCAAAGAGGCTGCTGATGGTGATTTAAGTAAAGGTCAAATAGAAAAAGTTCTAGTTGATGCCTATACTTGGAATTCTTGGATTCATAACTTTGAAACTTTAATTATAGCTTATGGTGATCCTGTACAGTATAATCACGCTAAAGAAGAATTTCATAAAAGAAATGCGGGTCTTGCATCTGGTGGTAGAAGTTTAAGAACAGATCCTAGAGCAAGACAATTTATAAATAGTGATAAATTTAAACAGCTATATGCAGAAAAAAATGGATATGAAGTAAGACCTTATGATGGTACTATGCATACTGCAATCATGAAAGAGTATAAAATTAAAAAGTCTCCGCAGTATGATGATTACTACAAAAGGCACGTAGCAGAATATACTAGAAGGTTTATGGATTCAGGTATGAAAAAAACTGAAGCTACTAAAAAAGCTAAAGAGTTTGCTACTAAAGTTCTAGATCCTTATATGAATATGGAGGTTGCTGATGGTCAAGGTTACATTACTTTTGAAGCTTATAGAATGTTTAAAAAGCTAGAAGGTGAGTGGTTTACTCCTCAAGAAAATCTTTACAAAAAGATTGTTGAGTCTGATGGTAAGGATGTATCTCTATCTGATGTTGAACAGTTTTTTCCACCGTTAAAGTATCAGTACTTTGGTAATATTAAAGCTGATGTACTACCTATTATGTCATTCCATAAGTTTTCATTAGCTCCATTAATTCCTGGAGTTGTAGATAACAGCAATCTTGCAGATCTCCATGATAAGATGATGAGAGAACAAATTGACTATGTAACATTCCAAACAGGTTCTAAGATCAGTCAAGAAGGTAATGGGGATGCTGTAGTAAGAGAAGATGGATCTGTTGATAATTCTGTACCTTTTACTAAAAATATTATTTTTGGTGAGTTCTTGAAAAATCAAACGGCTGTACCTATTAAATATAAAGGTGTATCTATATTCTCTACACAGTTGAGAAAATTGATATTAGATGGTCTTTATGAAAATGGAAAAATATCTACAAAAAATGAAACAGAAATAAAGGATGCTTTAGTTAAAAGATATGTAGATGCAGTTGAAGATTATACTAAACTTGTTACCCAAAAACTTTTGGACGATATGGGATTTGTCCAAGATGAAAATGGAAATGTAGTAGCTAACTCAGATGAAAGTATAGTAAAGCTAGCATCTTTAATTAGAGATAATTTAACTTCAGAAGATATATTAAGTGATCAGCTTATAGATATTATAGATGTTACTGACAGTGGAGATCTACAGTTTGATTTATCATTTCATCCTGAGTCTAATAAAATTGAGAAAGTTTTACTATCTATAATTAATAAAACAATCATTAAACAAAAAGTAAAAGGTGAAGCCCTAGTACAGAAATCATCTGCAATGTATAATGGTATTATGGGTCAAGGTTTTAGAAAAGCTACATCCGCAGAATTGCAAAAGTATTTACAAGGGGATAACTTCTTACCTACTTATCATGTAAGAAAAGATGGATTCACTGCTGCTATGAAAGTTATGGTAGCGCTGCAAGGAGATTATGAAAATCTTTTAAACTTAGAATATAAAGGAGAAGTTATTGGTACTGATGATATAGAAGAGTCATTAAAAAGACTTAATCAAGCTGTGAAAGATGATGAATGGTTAGATGCTGATAATGGGGCTAATAGAAAGGCTATAACTATGGTTGGTGTTCGTGTTCCTGTACAGGGTCTTAACTCTATTGAAAATATGGAGATCTTTCATTTCTTGCCACCACAAGCGGGTAATATAATTATACCTCCTGCAGAAATTGTAGCTAAATCAGGAGCTGACTTTGATATTGATAAGCTTGCCATATTTATGCAGCATATTAACTCTGAAGGAAAAGTTTTAAATAAAAGTATGCTAGCTCAGTTTACCATGAGTATAGGTGCAGAACTTACTGGCCAAGATAAAGAAGATTATTTTGAGGCACAAAAAGCAGTTGCAGAAAATGAGTTGATTGATATAATGTCTGAGATACTTTCATTACCTGAAAACTTTGTTTCACTTACAACACCTAACAGTACATTATTAGTAAAAGAAATAGCAGATGATTTAGCTCAATATGTAATGGAGTATAATCCTAAGTCAAATATTATGACACAGGATACGGGATCACTTAGTCCTACTAGAATACTTGAGGCTAGATATAACTTGTATAAGCATGAATCTAATGTTGTAGGTAAAAAGACACTTGGTCTGGGTGCAATTGAAAATACTTTTAATACAGTATTTAATTATGTAGGTGCAGCAATGTCTAAGGAATATACTGTAGAAGAGGGAGATACTAGAAAGATTGATTTATTCTTACGTCATCATAAACTAGATGGTGCAGTATCATTATCTAATCTATATGATGTAGATGGTATAAATAAAATATCTGATGTAATTAATCAAATGATAAATGGATGGGTTGATGTTGAAAAGGATGCTTGGGTATTCTTTATACAAGGAAACTATGAAGTAGCTCCTGTATTACTAACATTAATTAAGTCAGGTGTACCTGTAAAAGAAGCAATTTATTTTGTATCTCAACCTTTAGTCAGAGAGTATGTAAAAGAGCAAAGAATACTTAAAAGTACTTTTTCAGAACCTTTAAAAAGATTGCCATACGGTGGTGTAAAAACTACAGCTAGAAGAAGTGTTATTAATAAATATTTTGGAAAAGCTTTTCAAAGTTCACAAGAAAGATATAATGAAGGTATAGCTTCTGCTGAAGCTTTATTTGAAGGTAGAGCAGATAAAACATTTACAGAAGATGAAATGTATCAGCTTATTAAAGATGGTGCTAATATAGAAAATGCTGAGTCTGTATATACTAGTGACCTTTCTAAGGCTATGTTTTTACATTATCTTCAAGCGGAGGATCAGATGGAAGGAACTAAAATGTTAAAACTTGCTGCTAATCCAGATACTACAACAATGACGGATGTACAAGCAGCGCTTCAAAGTGAGCAAGATATTGCAAATTTAGCTTCAGAACCTACATTAAATCAAAAATTAAAAACAGATGTTATAGAAAATTCTATTATTAGCTCTTTCTTTAATAATAAACTTATTGCTGATTTAGGTAAAGAGTTGTTTTCATTTAGATATGATAACTCTTTTGATTATATAACAGATATAGTTGAAGATAAAGCTTATAGATCATTATTTTATGAAAACTTTGGGCCTGATTATAAGGTTACTGTACCACAAACATTTAGAAATGACTTCTTAAGTTTCTTGTATCAAAATGCTGTAAGAAAATATTACTTAGGTGGTAATTATAATAGCAAAGCTTTAAACAGATCAGTCGCTACTGCAGGAGTTGACTCTCTAAGATCAGGAGTTGGAGTTAAAGATGATGTTATATACATAGATGAAAAACAAATTAGAGCTGACTTTACAGCAGGTATATGGAAGACTAGTTCTAGATCTAAAAATAGTTACAGCAAAAAAGGATTATATGCTTTAGATATTAATACGTTTAGCAATAGTACATCTAATTATCAGGAGTATTTAAGATTTGTTATAGAGAGAGAATCTTTAAGAAGCCAAACTTCTAAAAAAGACTTTTTTGAAAGTCAATTGTTTGAAGATAGATTTGCAGAACAAAAAAGTATAAGTCCTTTATCTGAAGATAAACTTAAGAATCAAATATATGAACAGTACTTAGCTTTTATGGCTTTGACCAATACATCAAATCCTTATCATATGTTTAATGATCCTCAATATGCATATGCAATTGAGTATAAAAATATGGTAGATAAATATAATTTAAAAGCCAAATATGATGTATTAAAAAGATTAGAAGTAGATACTAATTCTGATAGAACATTTTATAATATTTATTTAAATGATAAGGATTTAGATAGCTTTAAGTCTAATTTATATACTAAAAATTTAACTGACTTAGCAGATAGAACTGTTTCAAAAGTTGATGATGTTCAAACTAATAACTACATAAGTGATTTCTTTGCTAATATGACAAACTTTGCTGCGATGCAATCTGGTATTACAAGAACTAAGTATAACTTTTTAGGGCTTACAGATTTTAATAGCTTTGTAAATACTCTGAGTCCACTAGTAGATAACTATTTAAACTCAGACGCTGTCACTAAACAACAACTTTTAACAGATTTCTTAGGAACGTTTATTAATAATAATTTAAAAAGTAATGTAAATAGATTTAGATTTAAAGATTACTTAACTGAATCTGCTGCGGATGAATTTGCATTTGAAACAGATACTGTAGAAGATCCGTTTAAACTAATTCCGTATAAAGTTATGTCTACAAATACACCTGGTGTAACCATGTATAATAATGTATCTAGTACAGAAAAAACAATAAATGCAATTGCTAAAGCAAATCCAAATGTTACATTTATATATCCTGCGACTTTTTTACAAATAGAAGGAGATGCAAAATCAACAAATGAAGCTAGGTTTAAAGAATTAACTAACGGTAATGCTATACCTATGATGTTAGGTTTAAGTCAGTTAAACGATCTTAATGAACTTACTGAAGAAGAGTTAGAAGGAATTGTTGAAACAATAGAAACGAATTGGGCTACAGCTATACAAGAAGCTAACAATGTAATTGAAAAAGGTGGTCAAATTGCTTTACCTTTTGAAGGTATAGGTAATCTTACTACAACTCCTCAAGAATTATTCATATCTTTATCTAAGACCTTATTAGATAATTTTGGGTATGTAAATCCTGGTTCTGAAACAATTGGAACTGTATTTGAAAATCTTAATCAAGAGATTAATGATGCAGAGATACTAGAAATGTATGATAAAGAAAACCCATTAAACTGCTAAACAATGGCTTGTGAAACAAAATTAAGAACGTTAAATTATTTACAGAATAAAGAAATTCTAGGAAAATTTAATGATGTATTGAATGTTGCTGAGTTTGAAAAACAAAATAAACAACTGACTAGATATGCTGAATTAAAATATAATTTAGATTTTAACAATGAGTTATTATTTTCTACATATACTACAAAAACCGCAGATCAAAGAACATCTACATATTGGAGAGATAATGTATCAAAAAGAATTTGGGCACAACCAAATGATGAAATGTTTAAAACAATTGATGATGCAAAAATTAGAAGAGAAATTGAAGGAGAATCAGATTTACCTAATCCCAGTTTTAAAAGGGGTAAGCTTGATGCTAATGAAGTTAACAAACTATTTCAAAATCAATTACAATCCAAGCTGGTAACTTTCTTAGGTGGATTAGGCATACAAACAGATTTATCTGCAGATAAATTGCTAAATGGATTAAACTTTAGAAAGGGAAATCCAATGGCAGCATTTGATTTAATTCAAAAGTTTTTAGCATTAAAGACAGATGTAACAGATAAAACTTTGTTAAATCAATCTGCTTATATAATTTATTCTTTTCTTGGTCGTGGTAGTAAAACATCTTTAGACTTATGGTTTAACATAAAAAACTGGAATAAGTATGATGATGTCTACGCTAAATGGGATAAAATTTCTCAAGACTTTACTGATAATTCAATGTTCAAAAAAGAACTAGATTTTCAGTTATTGTTTTTAGATGAAGATCTTAATCAAAATGAACTTGCGTGGAATAAACAAAATTCTACTATAAACTTTTGGGCACACAGACAAGCAATAATTGAATTTATTTCTGAAATGCTTGAGGTAGGATTAGATCAAAAATTTATTGGAACTAAAAGAGGAAATCCTGATATTAATAAAGCTTATTTTGAATCAATAGGTCATAGAGATAAGTATGCTCAAAATGTTTTGATGAGACTTATAAATAAAATTTATAATTGGATTCAGGAAAATATATTTAATAATAAAGCATTTACTACCTATAACAACGAAGCCTTAGAAGATCTAGTTTTAGATGTAGTTGATGATGTTTATAAATTAAAATACGAAAAGTTTATTAGAAACTATTATTTGTCTGAAGAAGATGGTAATTGGTATGACATGAAGGGTCAGATGTATGAAATAAAAGATTATGAAGAATCAATTGCTAAAGATCCTTTTGTTGCAGAAGTAATTGAAAAACTATTTGGTCATCCTTTTATAGACTATGCTCTTTCTGGATCTGCTACATTACGAAACTATGGTAGAATACTTAGAAGTGTTACTGAAGAGTTTCATGATATAGATGGAGTTATAAAATTAGAACAGTTTCAAAAAGAAGAAAATTATAAAGAGTTTTTAAATTGGATAAACACTAGAGGTTTACCTTTATCACAAAGACGTGGTATATCTCAAAGACAACAAAAAAAGAACTTTAAAACATTTACTAAAGAAATAACATCTTTACTTGAAGGTCAAAGCTGGTATGCAAATGTTCAACAAATGTTTCCTACATTTAAATTACTTAGAACTTTTATTGGAAAGGGTGAACTAATAGAAGGTGAATCAATTGTTATAACAGGTACAATAGAACATCCTACAGACACAGAATTAGTAACTCAAGATAATGTAGCAAATGGTTATAATAAAAAAGATATAGGAAAGGTAAAACCTAAATTGTACATGTTAGATTTCTTTTTAAGAACTAAACCTGGAAGTTATCCAATGCAGTATACGGGTTCTGAAAAGTGGTATAAGGAATGGAAGCAAATTTTTGAGGCTAAGGTAACTATGGGTAGAGGTAAAGATCTTACAGATCTTATATACTTTATGCCAAAGGTAAAAGATCAATATGATTATAAGTTTAGAAATAAAGGTTACAGATATTTTTCTTTTACAAATGAAAATCAAAATGATCTTTCAATAGATTTAACAGATCCTTTTGAAGATGAGGTTACTCTTATGACTGCTAATCCAGAAGGTCTTTTAACAGTTGATGATATTTATAAAAATGATAAAGTTATTGGTCAGGTTAAATATAAAACTGATGATAATTTTGTTGAAGTTTTAGAAGTTGACTCTAAAAGTATGAAAGAAGCTATTAGCGCTTTAAAAGTTTTAGGTATTGATACAGTTAGTCAAGGTAAAATGCTTAAAGATTCTTTAAAAAATAAAGAGCTTTTTAAAAAATTAGCAGAAGAAGGTTATGCAGCCCAAACAAACGGTCAGTATTATTTTGTGGATCCCCAGACTCAAGAAGCAATTAAAAATCTTGTAAAAGAAATTCCTGTTAATACTAAAGCTCAACAAAAATCTCAAGGCATTGAAATTGCAAAACTACTTGCTAAAAAATTATCATTATCAACAAATCTAAACTATGCTAATGTAACACAAGCTCAAGCAAAAAAGCTATTAAGTACTAAAGGAAAGCCATATAATAATGAGGTTGCCTTTTATTTTGCAGGTACTGTATATACCGTAGGTGATAATGTAAATTTAGATACAGTTCTTCATGAGTTTGCCCATCCTTTTATTAAAGCTATAGAAATAGACAATAAAGCTTTATTTAATAATCTTTATGCAACTTTAGAGGCTACTGATGAAGGTCAATTTATTATTAATCATGTTAAACGTCATTATCCTGAGTTAAACATAACGAGTTCAGAGTTTAAAAATGAAGTTCTTAGTTACTCACTGCAAGTTAAAGCTGTAAATCAAGTTACAGAAGAAGTAGAAAGTAAAGGTTTTATGGCTTTTATTAAAAAACTTTTGTATGCAATCAAACAATTATTTAGAAAAGCTTATCAAACTTCTAATGTTTCAGATATAAATGAGTCTACTACAATAAAAGAACTTGCAGATAAACTTTTAAATGAAAATTATGATCTGCAAATGGACTTTGTAACGAATGAGGATATTCTTTTTTATGCAAGAAATATAAAAGAAATGGCCCAAGATCTTACTAAAGATATCAGTGAGAATAATGTCCAAAAAGGAATAAATGAAATTTATGTTACTAATAATTTAATTTTAAACAAAGCTTTTAATTATAAATCTCAAAGTGCTGCATTTCAAAAAAGATTAGAAGATGCAATCTTTGCAGAAGGAACATTATCACCTAAAATTAAAAATATTTTAAAATCTTACCAGACTGTAAATAATTTAAAAAATGCTAGTAAAGATGAAATTATAAAAAATGTTGTTAGAGCTGAGAAAGAAAGACAACTAGATTTATTAAACTCATCAAGAGCATTCATTAATAGTGTTGGAGTAATAGATAATATTTCTAAAAATATTTATAAAGATTTAGATGCATTACGTAAAACTAAAAATTTTGGATCTAGAGATGCAGTATTACTTTTATACACATATAGAAATACAATTAATGGTTATGGTAATATGTTTACTCAGTTTGATGAGTTTTTTACACAAGATCAAGGTGAGGGTAAACCAAAATTTAATATTGATGAAAATAATGAGTTTTTTACATTAATGAATAATGTAAAAGCTAATCTTGAAAAAGCTAATAATCTCATAAAAGAAATTTATAAAGAGAATAGTGTAGATTTTTATGTAGAAACTACTGCTTATATGAATGAGTTTTTAGTAAATGAACTAAAAAATAATTTATTTAAGTCTATGAGTAAAAATATGAAAAATTCTGACATTGAAGAATTTTTTAACAAGGCTTTATCAGGAGAATTAAAACAAGAAGACTATGATACTTTAAAGAAAAAGGGTATAAAAACAAAATATATATCACAGTTTGTAAGAAAGTATAATGATTTTAATATTAATCGAGATAAAATTGTAGATGGATTATCTGGTAAACTTAATGATGTAAGTTTTTTTAATAGATACTTAGAAGCTTATACTTCTTCTAATGATCCTATAGTAGGTGGATTAGCAATATTTATTCAAAACTTAAGGACTGAAGCTGAACAAACAGCTTTACAAGCTTCTTATGAATTTAGAACTAAAATGGCTAAGTTATTACCTAAAGTAGGTTTTAATGCAAATAAAACTAGACAAATTCTTGATATGGTTGCTACTAAAGATGCTATTTTTAGTTTAGAACCTGTAAGAGATAAAAATGATAATGTTATTGAACTAAAACCTGTTAGAAAAGAAATAAATACTTTTCATGATAAATTTGGAAATGGTTGGAGATATGATTTAGGTAAATTAGAATATGATTTAAGGCAAGCACAAGAAGCTGAAGATGAAGAAGCTATTGACAATGCAAAACAAGCATTGTATGATTTTACAAGAGAATTTATGCATGATGTTTATGTACCAGAAGTTTATGAGTTAGATAAAATTTATGCTAAGTACCCTGCTGAGATTGCTAATGCGGCTAGGCAAGCTAGAAAAAGAGCTTTAGATACATATAACAATGAGGCTAATGAAATTTCAGATGAGTTAGAACAGTTTCAAAAATATTCTACTTTACAAGCTTTGTGGAAAGACTATCAAATGCTTACTTCATATACATATGAAGATGGCAAACCTAAAGTAGATTCACCAGAAGATGGTATATATGATTTTTCTATTGCTCAAATTCTTAATGAATATAAAGATGCATCAAGAAACTATTATGAATTTAAAGCTAGACCTAATTCTTTACAAGATGCATATGATAACTTTATAAACTTAATTGATACAAAGTTTGGTGCAGATTCACAAGAATTTAAGGATGCAAAAGAAGAATGGTTTACACAAAATACAAGAATTGCTCAGACTCAAGAATATTTTGATATTAAAATACAATTAACTACTCGGTTAAAAGAACTGCAAGCAAAAATGAAAGTTGATTCTAAAATTGATATATCTGAAACATTTTCAGAAATGTATAATATGATATATGGTTCTAAAGATAGTTTAAATCAACCTGTACCAGAACAATTAGGAGAAGATAAGATTAGAAAAATAAAGATTCTTCAGCAAAAAACTATTGATTATAAAGATAGTTTAGATAAAACATCTGGATTAACTAGAGAGGAATCTTCAAGGCTTACAGCTCTTATTGCTGTAATGAAAAAGAATTCTGAAGCATTAACTGAAAATAATATGACTGAGTATTTTCAACTTCTTGAAAAACAAACAGCTACAGGATTAACTATAGAAGAGGCTAATGAATTGAATAGTATTTATAGTGATTTAGGTGCTTTATCTGATAAAGTAGCTACTGAATATTATGTAGATACATTTAATGATTATTTAAATCAAATGAATCAATCTACTCAAACTGCTGAACAGCTAGATGACTTTCTTAATACAGATGATTTAAAGAAATTAATTGCTGACAATGATGAGTTTTCAGATTGGTTTTTTAACAATCATGTTATAACTAGAGAGTATGTAAAAGGAAAAAGAGGAAAGCAGAATATTTATAAAAAAAGTATTGTTAATACAATTTCTTTACCATCTAATGAAAAGTATTATCAAACTACAGAACTTATTGATCCATTGACAAAGGAATCCTTTACAGTTAAACTTAATGGTATTCCTGTTGTAGGTAATGCTAGGCATTCTGAGTATAGAATAAAACCCGAATATATGACTGGGTATAATTCAGCTACAGGGCAAGTTGAATTAGTTATTGGTGAACATGTAAATAATAAAGATCAATTTTTACCTAGATATACTGAAGGTTCTAAGTATATTAATAAAGAGTTTCAAAGAATACAAAATGCTCCTTCTTCTGCAAGAGCTCAGTTGCTAGATGCAATGAAAACACAACATTTATTAACACAAGAAGATGCACCTAATTCATCTAAATTATATTTAGATTTGCCTAGATTTATATTAAGAGATAATCTTTCTGTACTTCAAGCAGGAAAAGCAGGAGATCAATCAAAACAAATTAAAGAAAACTTTTTACAATATTTTAGAGATTTAAGATCAGCAAAAGATAGATCTGTTGATGATTATAATTTTGCATATGATGATAATACTCAAGAATATAGATTAGTTCAAACTACATTAGAGGGAGAAGAAGTAGAAAAAATTCCTGTTGCAGGTCTATTTGATATTAATATTGAAAATACTGATCCAGATGTATTACGGAATATGATGAGATATTTATATTCTATTGAACAACAGAAAAAATTAGTAGAAACATTACCTTTAGTAAATTCTATACTAGAAACATTAGAAGATCCTGAAAATGCATTGAAGAAAACTAATGTATTTAGTAAAGGAGCAATGATGACAGCAGGCAAACTAAAGGCTGTTAAAGCTAAAGGAACTTATAATAGATTAGGTCAAGTTAGATCTTTAATTGAAAGAGAATTCTATGGTAGAAAATTTAAAGGAGGTAAAGGAGTAGAAACAATGGATAGAATCTTTTCTAAGATTCAAAAACTTTCTGCAAGATCTTCTCTGGCTGTTAATATACCTTCAGATTTAAAAAATAGATTTGGTCAGTTAATGCAAAACTATATTGAAATGGCGGGAGGTGAGTTTATTAATAAAAGAGATTATGCTAAAGGTAGAATTTGGGCTGCTAAAGCAATGGCACAGTGGGTTGCAAAAGATGTTTATTCTACTGGTCCTGGTTCTTTAAATTCACAATTAATAGAAGCGTTTGATAGTGTATTTGCAACTGAAGATAGGTTTGGTAGATCTATTACTAGAAGTTTAGCTAAAGACTGGTTAAATGGTGAATGGATGTATCAAGCTAGAAAAAATCTAGAGATGGAAGCTGCTCTTCAGCTTTATGGTGCATTTATGAACTCTACAATTGTAGAACAAAAACTAAAAAATGGTAAAGTACGTAAGTTAAGATATATAGATGCATGGGAGTTAAATAAAAAAACGGGAATAATACAACTAAAAGAAGGTGTAAATCCCGAATATAATAATAAAAAGGTAGAACATAAGTTTACAGATGGTGAAACACTTAAAGAAATTGCTGATTATTATAATACTACAGTAGATCAAATAAAAAAACATAATAAAATATCTTCTATAATTGAAATAGATGATGGTAATACAATAGTAATTGCAAATAGTGATAAGTTTAAAGTACTTAGAAATAGACATCAAGGAATTGCTCGAAGATTATATGGAGCTTATGATGAGTTTGCTCAGTCAGAAGGTAATCTTTATTCTGGCTATAGATTATTTACCTTTATGAGAAAATGGTTTTTCCCAATGTTTTATAATAAAGTAGGTTTTACTTATGATAAGTCTCAAGGAAAACATTTTTATTCACCTGAAAGATTTCAAGCTAGATATGACTTTGCATTAGGTACAACTCCTATAGGTTATTACATTAATACATACAAAGCTTTTAATAAGATATTTCAAAATAAGTTTCAAGATTTTCATTATTTAACTGAGCAAGAAAAAACTGACATGATGAGATCTGGCATGGACGCAATGATTGTAATGGCTCTTACATTACTTGCAGTACTTGGATTTGGTTATGATCCTGATGATGAAGACAGATTTAAGAAGATGAAAGCAAGATCAGGCCCTATAGGATCAGAAGATTTTGAACTTATGGGTTATTTAGAAAACTTAGCGCAAATTTTGACTATAGGAACACAACAAGAAGTTACTGCATTTATTCCTTTACCGCAAATTGGAGCAACTAACTTTGGGTTAGATGATTATCAAAAACTTGTTACATCTACTACAGCAGCATTTGGTAATACAGTTATATTATATGGTAAAATACTGGAAGATATTCTTAAACATATTACAGGTAATGAAAAGGCTTATTACCAGCAAGATTCGGGTGATTTATGGTGGAAACAACAAGGTCAACCTAAGATTTATAATCACTTATTGAGAAGTATTGGTATTACGGGAAGTACAGCAGATCTACCGCAAACATTAAAAGGTGTAGAAGCAGCTGGTAAACTAAAATAATATGAAGTGGCAATTAGACATAGCATTTCATTGGCCTCATGACAGGTGTGCACTTGGATGGGAGTTTATAGGATCTGATGAGAAAGAACCTATAGATACATTTACATTATATTTATTCATATGCACAATGTCATTACATATGTTTAAGTAAAAAAAAAAGGGAGACAGCCTAAGCCATCTCCCTTGTTCTTTGTGATAATCAGTCACATCATGAAAAGCAATACTATTATGACTACTTTTTATGATTTGTGACATTTATGCAAAATCAAAATCAATATCTCCTGATTCTACATCATCTTCATCATCTGACGCTAAAGCTAGATCAAAATCTGCTTTACCTAAATCTTCTTCAGGTTGTTCAGCTGCTGCTTCTTGTGCCATTTGCTGATCAACAGCTTCTTGACCTTTGATTAGTTCTGCAGCTTCTGCATCTGTGACTTCATCACATACTTCAGCTACTGCAGCTTCATCTTCAGCTATTCTTTCTTTAATGACTTCTTCAGTTTTCATTTCTTGCATTTCTGCATCAGCTTCAAACTCATCGTCAGTATCAGATAACTTGTCACCATCAGGTATACCTGTAATCTCAGGACTATCATCTACTGGCTCATCGTCATCATCATCTCCTCCACCTTTATGGTCAAGACCTTCTTCAATTCTAGTTTGCTGATCCCAGTACTCTGCTCTCTGCTCTTCAATTGTAGTGTTTTGTTCAGCTTCAATCTCAGCAATAGAATCTTCTAGATCTACTTGATTAGGATCTACAGTCTCTTCTTTAACTTCAACTTTATTAAACTTAAATGTTTCAGAAACAAACCAATGAAGAACTCTTTGGTCTTCCATCCAAGTCTTTGGATGTGACTGTTGTAGAGCTATAGTAACAAAGTTGTAGAACTCCCATAATGTACCTGGTGTAGTACACTTGTAAGTTGGTCTACTCATCTGTTGCTTAATCATACTAGCTTGTTCAGTAGTTAAGATGTCATGTTCAGCAAACAACATACCTAACAGCTGCGCTTGCTTTCTAACATCTAGATTTATCTTTTTCATAGCTTCTTTATCAGAAACTAATTGCTCATAATACATTTTAGCAAGTTTTATTTGCTCTTCTATGGTTTCTTTAGTTTCTGTATCTGCAGAACCTGTGTGCTTTCTAGCCCAAGATCCCATATCTCCACAAACTAAACTTGTATTGTTTACACTATGGATTGCACCAACTCCACATTTAAACCTCATTTGTTTATTATAACTGTTTGACCATGCAAACATCATAGACAACTCTGGATCATCTCCATAGTTCAAAGTATATATAGCTGAAGCTATATTACCATCATGTGTGGCTCTATAGTTTTCAGCTGTTACACTAAATCCAGCATCTTCCAATGCTTCAGTTGACAAGTCCATTACAGACTTGTGACTTATTACAGTATACGTACTTGCATGATTTGGCAAGGCAACATCCATCAGATCTTGTCTGCCGTAGCTTTTTATCTTTCTTGGCATATTAAAATAATTGTAATTGATTAGTTTTTGGCTCAAGAGCTTCTATTTCTTTCTTGGCCTTCTTAATATAGAAATCATAATTGATATCATATTCTTCAAATGGCTTTTCTATGTAATCAATAAACATAGTCTGCAACCATTTACCTGCTTCTACTTGCGCAACTCTTCCATCTATACTGTGCACTTTGACAGTCTTGGAACCTCCATTGCTTATATAGTATCTAACAGTTTTCTGTAATGGATCTCTTTTGTGTTCTCCATCAACAATATGCTCTTCAAAGAACTTCCAATCTCCTTTAGCTTTAACACCACCACAGAAATCAAAGATGTTTGTATTCTCTTTGATAGACTGCTCAGGGTCTTTAGCATAGATAAAATAATCATACATAGCTTTTCTGATACATAGAAAACTTTTATTCTTATGTAGGGGTAAGTCTTCAAATACGAATCTACCTTTACATTTAGTTTTAAAATCTTCTCCTTCTGTAACTGCTATATAGTTATTTACATCTGCTAGTATAACCTTTTGATAGGTATCATGCTCTAGCTGTAGGTTTGTTATATCTTCCCACTCTTTACATATCTCCATATACGCATCTACATACTTTCTTGGGATCCTTGTCTCAAGACCATCTGTATTTTGCATTAGAGGAACTGCATTAGGAATCCTTTCACATATCATCTCATACAACATCATAAGGCTCAATTGGCCATTAAGAGTTATACGCATGGTAAGCTCAGGATCATATAGGAAGCTGTTCTCATCATTACTAAGACCATAGGTACTATTTAGTACAATCTTATAAACATAGTTTCTAGGATCAGATTTAGGTATTTTCTTTCTCTCATCAAAGAACCATTCATACTGATCACAAAAATCTTCTTTAGGAAGATGTAATGGTGACCACTTATTTCTGATTGCTAGATTAGGATAGAAACTTGTAACATCACTTGACATTATAACAAACTCATCATTAGATGTGTATATGTCTTTACGTGCACCATGCACGCCACCAAGGCCAAAGTGTGTAGTTATTCCTTTATATCTGACACTGTATTTAAAACTACCTTTTAAATCATATGGATCTAGTTCTAGATCTCTAAATTTACTTACCAGCCTCTGAAATGTTGCTGTCTCAAATTTAATATAAGGCAACAAAAGATCATTAACTATAAGCTTAGATCTATGGGTCCTCATCTTTTTCAGATCATACTTTTTTATTCCTGTCTTTTTACTTAGGAACATTGCAAATAATTCTTTTGCAATTCTTGGTTCAGATGCACTGAATAGATCTATATTGTATTCCTTAGTAAGCTCTTGTCTCAAAGCAATTTCTTTCTTGCTGCGATACATAATTGCTTTAGTAGAAGCTACATCATTAATACAATACTCTATTATATCATCTATCT
>WLWF01000127.1_pt1 | contig 68598 bp, 86 predicted proteins | sample 6718331 | NCBI WGS metagenome assembly WLWF01 (sample SAMN12718692, study PRJNA515312) | sponge metagenome | isolation source: marine sponge | host: Mycale hentscheli | place: New Zealand: South Island, Marlborough, Capsize Point | collected 2003-05-01 | reverse complement strand
GCCTGTTACCAAAACTACGCGGTTGTATGTAACCCTAATGCAAGCTGCGTTCTTGGAGGACTGAATAGAGTCAAGATATCTGAAACAATTACTAAATATTACTATGGAGAGGCTGATGAACTAATTAGTACTTGTCAAGAGACTTATGTTAATACACTTAGAGCAGCAAAGCCAGAAAACTGGCGTACAGGCGTTGTTAACGGAGTCCCCCAAAATTTCAAAGACAATCTTGCAGAAAATGAAATGTATCTTGACAGAGCTGTCAAAACTAAGTACACCATTGAAGAAAACACAAACGTTGTTACGACTGAAACTTACTCCAGTCAGGCAAGTCGCGGGGTGGGTATTAACGGAACAAACTTAAATGCATATCACGGAATACTTACTAGGCAAATTTCTAAATCAACAACTATTGCAGGCAAACCGATAGCTCCAGACACCCTTAATGCTCCCAGAACAACCGTTCAAGACGAATCGGTAGAAATTATACTAAGGACTTCTTCGTTTACTGGACCTTCTTGGAGCAAGAAGTACGTAGTAAAAGAAACAGCGCCTGTTCCCTTTATCTGCTCTACGGAAAATGAACAAAACTTAGCCGTAGACCGCTTTGAAAGATATATTTCAAAGTTCTACCAAGGGGATGCAAAAGGCGTGCAAATTGTGGAATCGTTAAGAAAGACTATTGCAAATAACTGGAAGCCAAACAAGGCTTTTGGCTTTTATGATGAGACCGACGAATGGTACGCCTCTTTTAGAATGAACGCAGCATCTTGGTCCTTGACACCAGGGGGTTCGTATGTAGCAATCGATGGTATATGGATTCATGACAATGCAGGAACTCCAGCAATTCCTGACAATCTTAATGGACAGACTGAACCCACGATCACTCCTGTCGAGCCTGTAAATGAGACATTTGTCTTTTCCGTAAATGTCAACTTAACTCTGAAAGGCACAGCGCTGTTCGATGAACTTGCGCCAGAATTAAGCCTTGCAAATGTAACGGTTGGCAAGACTTTAGTTGCTTGGTTTGATGGTGTCGTATCGCAACAGGGAGGTCTGATTAGGCCTACAAGCAGTGGATCACTGCCTATTAGTGCCGGTGGCAAACTGACCGCCAACACTGAATTAATTATTGACCAAGATTTGTTTGTGTAATTTTAAAAAATAGAATCGGAAAACTACACCGATTGAAGTGAATTCGTGACTATTGTTGCAGCAATCTCTCAAGCTGAAGTGACCGCCCAGGTTACGGATAGATTTGTGAACAAATACATCGAGGCAATGCTTATCAACGCACCGTCGATTACTTATACGCCAGGAACTACTAATGACGTTAATTTTTTAGCCAATGAGGTAACAGAAGGTACTGCCGGTTACGAGCGCCAAGTATTGAACTATGTTGGGTCAGACGTCGGGGCATATGCCGACGAAGCCGTAGGAATGGCCACTAAGGCAGTTATTTTTACTCATGATGCATCGAGTACTTCTATAAATTTCACTCATGCTGCACTAGTTTGGGGCGCAGGGAATATCACAGGTATTGGTGCTGCAACGGTTGATCCAGCGACTGGTACAACCGGCATTTACACAAACCTTCCTACAACTACTGACGGAAGCGGACGAGGAGCAACACTTGACTTGACTGTGTCAAATAACACCTATACATTTACGGTAGCAAACGCTGGCCGCAACTACAGCACGAGTGATTCCTTGACAGTACTATCTGCCGACCTGATTGCCGCCGGGGTACTTCCTAGTGGCAGTACGGAACCCAGCGCAGTTCTTCCGATTGACACTGTTAGTACGAATGCAAATGCAGGGACAGTGATTGCAGTAGCAGAAACAGCGAACCCAGTAACATTGAGCTCCGGGAACCAAACTGCGTTTTATTTTACTCTCCAGCTCTTTGGTGTTGACGGTCTCGGCTAATGTCTTGGCAAAACTTGGCATCAAAACAAACTGCTAATCGTATAAACGAGTTAAATGATAGGCAGTCTGGTGAAACAATAAGAGGCGATTTTAACGGAACTGTTGAGGCTTTTTGGATTGAAAGATATCAAGACGGTTCTGGACGAGTAAAATATAACGGAAAAACTTACGTTGCCAGCCCTGTAGGTTTTGTATCATTACCTAAAGGCTCGCTAGTCGAGTTAACCTTTGCTAATGGTGTTTATTTCGCTAATTTCTAGCCATGGCAATTAATTCACCCAGCGTAACTACCACTAGCATTGATAATGCTACATCAGCATGCATACGAATGCTAGATGTTGTTCCTACTCCTTTAGTATTGCTTGAAGAGTCAGTCACACCTAATGAACTGGTTGGATATTACAATTATGCTACTGGATACGTTCAGCTTTACATGTCAAGCAATGCAGGAAACTATTACTTTAGAATAGGGTAATGGCTTGTTTAGATTGCGACGTATTTGATGGTGGTAATTTTACTACTGGAGCAGTCAACGCAGACGTTTGTATTATACAAGAGATTTTTAATGGCGGGAACTTTACCACTGGTGACGGAGGTTTATTTGCTTCTGAATACTGCGTAATAGATGGAGGCACTATTGATAGTAATCGTTTTTACGGTAGCGTTCGGTGGGGAACTCTTGCCACGGTACCAACAATAGCCATAGGCGACGTTGGAGCTTTTCCTGAAAAGGTTTCAGGAGACCCGAGATTTCCAATCATAAAAAAGGGCTCAGGGCAGTTCTCTAAGACGATTACATTTGATCCCATAAAAGAAGGTCATTATGTCATAGTTCCTCAGAAATTTCAACAAGATTTTGGACTTATGTTTGTAGGGGTTTATAGAAATAATTCCTTGCAATGGGCTCCTGTTGTATTTGGAGTAGTAACTAATAATGCAACTGGTTACACTTCATACACTCCGGGAACAGTAGTGGACTAATAAGGCATACTAGTGAAGATTTTTGTATATATAATATATGTCTAGGCTTGGTGCATGGAGTTATGACCAGTGGCGGGGACGGCCAGACAGATACGATGTCCCTAGCAACTACGGTCTATATAAGGACAAAGCCAAACGTGCCATTGATGCAGCAGACACAGCATACGATGAAGCGGTAAAAGCAGAAGAAACTATAGGAGCTATTATTGGTTGCTATGAAACTAGTAGCTGTCCCTCAGGGTACGCATGTATCGGCGGAACATGTCAAAGAAGCAAGCCTTTCGGAGGTCAGGGCTCAGCCGGAACAGGTAATTGCGAGCCGGTAAGCCCTCCTGTCAGTCCTGCATGTGGCGGTTATGGTTGCGTTAGTCCTAGCTGTGGAGATGAAGGGGGGCGCGACTGTTGCGGCGGGACAATCTATACTTGCTTTGGAGGTGTGACACAATGCGAGCCCTGCGAAGACGATGGAGAGTGCAACTCTTTTTGCGATAGCCATTACCAAACATTTGGAGACCTTTCTGAAGGTTGCACGCAAGACGATGTTTGCGTATGTGGGGACTGCATGAGTGGTACGTGTAGAGAATCCCTCATCAATTCTAATTGCAACTGCGACCGCGCCGGAGAAGCACCCGAGTGCGAAGTGTGCAATAAAGCGACAGGAGATTATGAAGAAGATTGTACACAGTGCAATCAAGTGTACAGCATCCAAAACTTTCAATGCCCATATCCTAATCAAGCACATACTGTAAGTGGATCCTTGACGCTTTCAAGCTGCCCGCAGCCTGGTGTTTCGCGATCTGGTTATAATATCTTACAGGATCAACTGCGAGAAAAATGCAAACAATTCCCTGAAAAGCCACAGTCTTCTTGCAAGGCTCAGAGTGAATGTGAAGCGAATTGTGTTTGTGTAAGTAATAGCTGGAGAGCTGGAATTGATCCTGCACCTCAACCATCCGTAGGGGCACTCCAAAGCCCATGTCCTTCTGGCAAGCAATGCACAACAGTAGGCACTGCTTTTATACAAGGCGCTTTAACTCAAGTCACTACTAGAATATGTGATCGACTGCCTGACTGCGGTTGTCAGAACCCGACCACACCTTGCGGCGAATGCGAGGTATGTGTCAACGATGAGTGTGTTTACGATCAGGCTAATTGCGAAAATTGTCAGAATGATATATGCAGTGGAACTTGTTGCGACATACCAGGCCCTTGCGTTCCAGGCATTAAGTACCGTGCGTTAGACCTTTGTCACGGCCAGACGCAAGAGTTTTGCGCTCCTGTTGGGGCATCGGTAACTCTTGGCCCTCCCTTCGTTATCCTTGCCAGTCAGGCAATTTGTAATCGATATCATACGCATTGTTCGATACTAATTAATGGGCGAGATACTGGTCGTATGACTCTTGACTGTCAGACCGGCATCCAATCACTAGGCCAATGCGATGGCTTAACATGTCCGGGGTAGATATCATGCTACTAGGAAAACTATTCTAGCTTTAGCGGCAAGATGGCTGTTTTTCCTGATAAGATTGTCCTTAAGAACTCTACAGATGGCGACAATCTTGTCAAGACGCAGGTATCTACTGGCGGCGTTTATGAGATCAGTGAAGGTGAATTAGTTATTAGCCGAAAGCCTGGAAGGGCATCAATCTTTACTCTTGATTCATACGGAGGAATTGTAGAAATTGGAGATCCTAAGGCTTCGTTTACGGAAAAGGTTACGCCTTCTGTACTGCTAAATTTTGAGTCCGCAACTCTTGATACGCCTTATTACTCTAATTTTGTTTCAGCTTTTCCAACAACATCTGACAAGAAATTTGGTACACAAAGCGCTCGGTTTGCAAATAGTTCAATTGCGCCAAGCGGAGATGGAATCGGCATCCAGAACGGAAATACTCCATTAGTCGGTGTTCAGAAATTTACATTGCAATTCTGGATCAAAGGCAACGTTGCGGACTGGTATCCCAACCCACTCAACAGCGGCAGCAACTATTTAGCCGTCATGGGCATTGGTCAATATGTCCGCGGCCCAGGAGCTTTCATTGTATATCTAGATGGAGGGACGGTTGATACTACTAATGGAGGAGGCACGTCGACGAGCGCTCAAGCCAACCAAGCCCGTGGTTCGGTTGTTTTTGGTATAAACCCTGGAGTTTCTATCGCTCATTCTTTCCTGCCTTCGACTGGCGAAATTATTTCATCTAAAAGTGTGACGGTACTTGATAATGCATGGCATCATGTTAATCTTCAACATGAAGGGAGTGGTGTTTATTCTTTATTTATAGATGGCACACTGGCAGAACGAAAGGTTTATAGCGAAGCAATCGATTTTAACGATGCAGGAACTTCGGGAATTGTTTTACCACAAGAATTTAGAGCTGGATACATTCCAAGCGGACAAACTGGTTTAGATCCTTTGCCTGGATTTAATGGTTACTTAGATGCAATCAGTTTCCATGTTGGAGCTTCAGTATACACAGGTGAAACTGCTTTCACTGTCCCAACTAGTGCGCCATCAAATAATGATGTATACAATGCGACTACTCCAAATACACTAAGGAATGCTTACGATACATCAATACCAGCTTACGCAGACCTTGCTAATAACTCATTACTAGTATGGAAAACCTCTTCGCAAACTTGGGAAACATCAACTCAACCTCCGGCAAATATTGCGAACAACACCATCAGTGATCTGTCTGACGTGGATCTTGGGGTGACGTCACAAATCCTTGAAAATTATATACTTAAATGGGATGATGTTAACGATAAATTTGTTCCTGAGGTGAACTCTTTTGCGACCCTTGATGGCATTTCACTCACTTCGGTCGCTGACAATCAATTCTTAAGGTATGACGCATCGATTCTTAGATGGGTAAATCATAGCCTCAATTATAGTGACATTCCAAATACACCGACCAACGTCGATGATTTGATCGTAAATATTGACCTTGACTCACTGGTGGGAGTCTCAATTGATACTCCAAATCTTAGTTCTGGCCAAGTATTAAAATTTAATGGGAGTAATTGGGTAAATGATACTAGCTCTTTTAATTTAAGCGGAAACGCAATTGCTGACATTGGCGATGTTACCACCAGTAATTTGTCAACCAACCATGCTTTACTTTATGATGGAACAGGCTGGGTAAACTCCCGGATTGATTATAGCATCATCTATAACAAGCCAACAAATGTGAGCAATTTTTCTAATAATGTTGGGTATTTGACTAGTATCACTAGTGAAAGCATTGGTTCTTTGCAAGATGTTGATGTTAACAACCCACAGACAAGTCAGATACTTATCTATAATGGATCAAATTGGGTCAATTCATTAGGCCCTCCAGCGAATATATCAGCCAATGTCATGAATGACTTGTCCGATGTCTCTAATGTTTTAAAGGCTGACCCCCTGGCTGGTAAAGCTCTTACAATCACAGACTGCGGTGAATTTATTCTTGACAGAGCGAATGCGTCCAGCGGCACCACGGAGAAACTATATAGTGACGCAGTTTTGGGCATGGGCATTGAGCAAACTAGAGACAACGACGGATCAGGTTCTGGAGTTTACGTAGATCGCGATCGGGGTGTAACCCTCCGTGCTGATACTGGCTTTGTAAGAATACAGGGAGACCCTGACGAGACTGATAATATTGTCAGGCTTCGCTTTGACAGGGGGGACAGCAATGCTTCCGGGAATACGGCGGCGTACCTAGAGTTTGTAGTAAATTCAAACATGACGCAAAGCAGAAGTTACATACTTCCTGCTCAGGATGGAAATGTCGGAGACGTATTACAAACAGATGGTTTAGGAGGCCTGAACTGGGTCAATAACCCGTCTACAGGGCCTCTAGGCGATTTGACAGACGTAGACCTTGGGACCGTAGCTCCAAGCAATGGTCAGGCCTTAATTTATGATTCTGTAACCCAACTATGGGAACCCGGAACTGTAAGTAACGTCAGCCTAAGCACGTCTTCTTTAGGAGAAATGCAAGACTGTGAATTCCCGACAACTTTAGTTGATGGAGAAGTCCTAATTTATAATGATGCACTTAATAGATTTGAAAACAAGCCAGCGTCCGACATAACATCAGCCCTTAGTGTAAGCCTAAGCGACCTTACGGATGTCAGTTTTGCTACTACCCCTGTCGACGGCATGTCGCTAATTTATGATGCGCAATCTAGTGCATTTATAAATGCTTTTGCTAGTTTTGGGGGACAAAGATCAGTTAGAGAAACTTTCGCAGATCTATCTAACCTTTTTCTTACTAATCGTTTTGGTGTTATTACTCCAGCTTTTAACGCAGGACTTATCTCTAAAATAACTATTACTACACTTCCTAATGCTATAGACCTTGCTGGTACTCGCTTGCGTCTATACAATAACCAACCTGATGCAGTCGCTGACATCAATAGAGTTGTGACTGTTGACCCATCACCTAATGATGGAGTGTTGGCTGAGATTGTGTGTCAATCTAATGTTTTTGAATATTCATTCACTCCGATGACAAATTTTTATAATACAGCTGGGTCCATCTACTACAACATTGCCATCCCGGCTTCAATCAACAGCCAAATTACAGGATCTCAAACCTTAAATATCGATATTGACTTTATAGCATTGTCTTAATCGGTATTATACTGCTAAAAGGTAGCGATTTTAGATGGCTTGGCAGCAAATGTTATCACCAGTGAATGTTAGTACTAGCATTCCTTATGGGCATACTATTTTAGATTATTTGAACGACGCCTATACCGCCAAAGGCTGGTCGGTAACACTCAACACTAACCAAAATAATACTGTCAATTATCATGGCAGCATGTCGGTTTCTAAACAGATCGTCATGGCTGATAATACCACTCGCAGATTCGCTTTTCGTATAAGCGTTCAAAATTCCGCTACTTCAAAAGCCGTAGGTTTGTGGGCTTTTCCAGCAGGAGTTGCTCTTGTTCTTACTGCTTTTGGCCTCCCTGTTGGGTCTAACTTTCACTCCTATAGTATTGCAGACGCCGACCTAGCAGGTACGTGGGCTTATTTCGAGTTGGCAGGAGATTCCGACGCATTTATTATATTGAACACGAGCAATGGCAGGATCGTTTCCTTCTGGCCGCCGTCTGGAACAATGCACGACGCTGTTTGTACTAACACGGGCGGACCTGAAGTTGGGCTATTGCCGCTGCCTGTATCAACTAACAAGGATATGGTATACGTTGAGGCACAAGCTGGTAGCAGAGAGACATGCCACCCGTTTGGCGGCACCGGCTCTGTCGTGAATGCCACCACTGATTATACAAGCTCAATGCCTCCTAGCTTTTATAATTTTGCTACAGTAATTGCCACACCTACTTCCAGCGGTTTCGCTCCTTATTTTACTGATTTCTCTGGTAATATTGGCATGTTTTCAAACTTTACTAATGGTGATGTTATTGGCGAAGGAGGTATTAATACTTTGAGAGTAGGCACTACCTATTACATACAACTAGGGCTTAATAATGGCATTCTTTTGAACTATGGGGCCACTAATCCTGGATTATAATGCTTGTCATTTTTGAAAACTATTCTAATTACCGGAATCTCACCGCTGCCGCCGCTGCAATAGAGCCTAGAGCCACTGTCATTAGTATTGTCAACCCACCCTCTCCAGTCACTTGGGAAGATCTAGGCAGGCAGTTGATTTTAAATATTATTGAACCCGAGCCAAATCAGTTAAGATTGCGTCGAGCTTTTGAAGATGTCGGTGATGAGATTACACCTGGCAGACCACAGGATGGCATTATGTGGCCTAGATATGCTTCGTTTGTCACGGTGCCATAAGAAATAACGGAATACTATCTCAGTTTTAATTTGCATGGATGAGCCTGCACGAGGAGCTGAAAAGCGCAGGAACGTACCCCACTGGGCCTGTTTCCGCTTGGCCAAAAGAAAGGCATGATAAATTATCTAGAACTTATCGCAGCGAAAAAAATAAAAACCAGCCACAGTTAATCCAAAAACGAAAGGTAAAGGCAGGCGTCGGCAGGATGGTAGGAGGGCTAACTAAAGCCACTGCTCAAGCCATCAGTCAAGGGCGGGTTGATCCTGATATTAGAGAGCAGCGATATCAAACATGCAAAGGCTGCGAGCATTTTATTCCAGATTCAAAAAGATGCGCAGAATGCGGATGCTTCATGGAAATGAAAACTTGGATTGGCGGCGACCCAAGTACACTTTGCCCGCTAAATAAATGGCTTAAGTAATATTGGTAAACTAGGCCACATTTTTCAGGGGTGATCCCTGGTATTTAACATGAACGAAGAGAACCTGGCTCCCGAGATGGAAGCTACTGAGACTCTTACTTCCGAAACTGACGGAGTTAGCGAAGGCAACGAAGAAAACCAGGGCCTATACAAAGCTTTGAAGGCTGAACGCGAAGCCCGTAAGAGGTACGAACGTCAAGCCAAAGAGCAGACTCAGATGCTTAGTCGTTTTGAAGAAATCAATCCCGACGAAGTTAAAAGCCTGAGAGAAGAAGCAGCAAAAGCAGCACAACTTCAGGCTCAGTTTGGTGAAGCCCGTGAAGCTATTGAGTCAAAATATTCTAAAGAAGCCGAAGAGGCGAGGCTCAGCGAAGCTACTGCAAAAACAGAACTAGCTAGCTTTCAGAAAAAATACGCACTAGAAAAAGTATTCTTGGCCGCGGGAGGGAAAACTGATGCTGCAGATGGCATTAGCTTTTTTGACATGCTAGCAGATCAAATCGGATCTAACTTTCGGCAAGAACTAGACGGAAGCTTAACAGTCGTCGACGCCGCTGGCGATCCAATTCTTGACAAGGAGTCTGGAAAGAGAGTGTCTCCTACAGACTTTATTGAATCATTCAAGGTTCATCCTGTTTACGGAACATTTTTCAAAGGAGCCAAAGGTGCAGGAGCAGGCATCGGCTATGGGGGCACAGATGCTAATGGAATGCCTGTGGAGGATTTGCAAGGTCTTTCTCGTGAGGAGTTATTTAAAAGAGCTTTTTCTTAGTGATTTTGGTAACTTATGTATAGAGATACCCAAACGGGAACTGCTGTGATGGTGGGATCTGGGAGGGTGTCGCGCCTGCGGGACGAGATGTTCAACATGCGATCACCCAACTCTTTTTGTCCATCCTTTAGGTAATTTTTAAAATGGCACTTACCCTGCTTGAAGCCCAGAAACATGCAGCTACTCCTGCTGAGCTGGCTGTCGTCACTGAACTCGCGGCTGGTCCGCTGCTCGGATCGCTTCCTTTCCGGAATATTGAAGGCAATGGCCTTTTCTGGAAGCGCGAAGAGTCTCTTCCTGACGTCGGATTTCGTAATTACAACGCTGCTCTGGCCGAGAGCTATGGCGAAGTAAGTTCACAGTCTGAAAGCTTGAAGCTTTTCGGCGGCGACATTAAAGTTGACTCAGCAATCGTAAACCTCGAAGGCAACGAAGCCAAGGCTTACCAGATTCAGTCACGAGTCCGCGCAATGCGTCTCGCATGGGAAGGCTTGTTCATCAATGGTGATTCTGACCAGTCTCCATCTGAATTTGATGGCTTGGCTGCTCGCATCAAGTCTGGATCTTCTCAGTACTTCACCAACGGCTCCGGTGCTCTGAGCCTGGACAAGCTTGACGAAGCTATCGACTCTGTGGACGCTCAGGGTGGCCAGCGCTACCTCGTTATGTCTAAGTCAGGCCGTCGCGCTCTTAGCAAGTTGGCTCGTGCAAACAATCAGATCGACATTGGTCGGGATGAGTTCGGTTATCAGCAAATGAGCTACATGGGTCTTCCCGTGCTCGAACTGGACCGCGATCATCAGAACACTGCGATTCTGGATGGCACACCAAGCGCTCAGGATGCTTACGTGGTTGCCTTCGGTAATGAGCTGCTGACCGGAATTCAAAACGGTGGCGTAAATGTTCGCGAACTTGGCGAATCTCATTCTCAGCCTCAGCTAATTACACGAGTTGAATGGTACTGTGGCTTGGCTCTGGTCAATGGCCGTGCTGCTGCACGCCTTGCTGGCTTTGATGCTACTGCCTGATTGTTTTCACTGAAAACAAAAAAATACAAAGGGGCTTCGGCCCCTTTTTTAATTCGGAATAATAGTTTGTACTGCTGTTCGCTTCATTTCTCCTCGAGAAGGATCAGCGTTCATTCTTCCTCTTAGGATCTTATTATGTCACAACGTTCTTCTGGAATTTTTCCACGCGAAGGTTTTAACCTTGACGATGCCGCTAAAGTCACAGCAACTTCTACTGGCACTGACGCACCTGTCACTTTGACAGCCTGCAAAACTATCCGTGTAATCGTGATCGGCGCTAGCGGTATCGATGATGCTGGCACCAACAAAATCACCGTAACCCTTGGTGGACAGGCAGTAGTATTTAATGCTGCAGATCTTGACGGCAATGGTGTTGGCTTGGCTCATGTTCGCGGCACACTTTGCGATCAAGACGACAATGACGCTTTCTTCACTTTGGGTGGCACCGCTGCCTTGACTGGCGTCTTCCTCGAAAAAGTTGAGTGAGTCTGATCATCTTGATCAACTCGGAATACTAGGGGGTCTTAGAGACCTCCTTTTTTTTATATCATGGCGAAGCTACCAAACAGGCCTGTATGGTTTACCAAGGATGGCCAACGCCGCGCCGCGTCGTGGACTGTTGAAGCTCGTGATCTTGTTCGTGACGGATGGACAAAAGAAGATGTTGATTGCGAGCCTAAGGTCAGTGCTGATAATACAATCCCTGAGATCGTAGTTGAAGCTGGCGTCGATGCTTATGACGTTGATTCAGTGAAATATCTTCAAGACGAAGAAGATTTGATTGATCTTGAAAAATTGACCAAGCAAGAACTTATTGACTGGGCTCTTGATCAAGGAGAGGACATCGCTCCAAACCTACTCAAGGCAGATATTCTTGAAATTTGCGAAGGCCTTGCAGGAGTTGAATAATGGATGATATCGTGTACTCTGTTGGCCCGCGATTTGTAAACGGTAAAAATATTGATAAAGATGTTGACGCATCGATTCCGATCACTACGGAAGTCGATATCAAAGAGCCTGTAACAGATTCTTTTGGCAGAGGGTATGAGCCAGGTCAGAAAAACAATGATGGCACCAGTTTATAATTATTTTTAAGGTAATCTAAACTTGAAGCGTTTGCACGATGATCGTGGAGTCTTTCCTGCCAGTAATTCTTGCAACTTTTCTGGGCTGGGGCGGCTTCACTTGGAGACGGTCTGAGCAAGCATACCAAGCCGCGGGCAAGGCAGCAGACATGGTAGACAAATTAGAGATTAAACTAGCTGAACGTTACGTAACTAAGGTTGAGCTTAAGGACAATCTGCAGACTATTACTGACGAGCTTGCAAGGATGCGAGAGGATATGAATAAATACTTTGAACTGGCCAGAGAACAGAATAGAGAGACCCTTGATCAAATAAAAAGAGCAATAAATAGGCTCGAAGATAAGGTTGATTATCATGTCTCTGATCAGGTTAACAGAAAATGACTCTTTCGAGGACTGCAAAGTATTACGCTAGTAACCCTAAGGCTAAGGCGAAAAAAAAGGCTTATGACACTGCATATCACTCAACTGCAAAACGTCGACGTTATCGCATGGAATTAGCACGTATCCGTCGAAAGAAAGGCATCATGGGTAAGTCTGGTAAAGATGTAAGTCATGTCAAGGGTGGTGGTCACAAACTTGAATCACCTAGAACCAATCGTGCCAGAAATGGCGCTAATGGTAAGTCAACTAAAGCCGCTAAAAGAAAATGAGCACAGCCACTAAAACAAAACCCACTCTTTGGAAAAGCAAGGTCGCTGCTGCCAAAGCGAAATTTGGTAAATGGTCAGGTCGGGCTGCTCAATGGGCGACTGCTCAATACAAAAAAGCAGGTGGTGGCTACCGAGGTGCAAAATCATCCTCCAATTCTCTTTCCCGATGGACAAAACAAAAGTGGAGAACTCGCGACAATAAGAAGGCAGCAAGAAAGGACTCGAAAGGCCGAAAAGTTACAGCAAGATACCTTCCTGATAAAGCTTGGAAGTCCATGAGCAAATCAGAGGCTAGAGCTACGGACGCCAAAAAAAGAGCTGGCAGCAGAAAAGGCAAGGGAACGGTCGCTAACACTAAGAAAGCCAAGAGATCGGGCCGTAGCGCTCGGAAATCTACTTAAGAATTCATCATGCCAATGCCTCTCATTAGTGGTCAGAAATTTCCTTACACCAAAAAAGGTAAAGCTGCTGCAGCCAAAGCCAAAAAAAAGAAAGCTTCAAAGAAAGGTAAAAAGTAAATGGCCAGCAACAAGAAAGATCCTCGTTTGGCTCGCGCTGGGGTTAGTGGTTACAACAAGCCCAAAAGGACGCCTTCGCATCCCAAAAAATCCCACGTTGTCGTTGCCAAGCAGGGCAGTCAAGTCAAGCTAATTAGATTTGGCGAGCAAGGAGCAAAAACGGCTGGAAAGCCTAAAGCTGGAGAATCACAACGGATGAAGAAGAAAAGAGCCTCTTTCAAGGCTCGTCATGCAAAGAATATTGCTAAGGGCAAAATGTCTGCAGCATATTGGGCTAATCGTTCTAAATGGTAGTCATTTAGTCATCTACGAAATCGTGTTTTAGGCGCAGTTCTCCCCCTAAAGGAGTCTCGCCTTTTTTTGTTTCTGTAAAGACAGGATCAGGAATTACAGGATCTGAAGTCAGCAATTTAATTTGCTTGTCAACCTCTTTCATAACAATTTCTGCTCGCCAATCGACCCAAAGATCAAAGTATTGATCATAAATCATTTGCAAGTATTTATTATTTATATAAAGACCCTTGTCCCAAAGCCTTCTAATTACTTCAACCAAAAAAGGCCCAAAAACTTTATTTTTTATTAGCATAAGGAAAGGCAATACGCAACGCTTCAATTAAAGACTCCAAAATTCCATTACCTTTTAAAGGAGTGAAAGGCAGGATTTCCGAAACTACAAAAAGAGCTAGGCCAACGATTGCAGCGGTTTCCATTTACTTAACGATGAATTTAAACTAGAGTTCCAAATCGGAATTATATCTAGACGAGTGTAATGCGATGCCAGTACCTGCAGTCCGTAATAAACTTCTGCCTGCTAGAGGCAACTTTACGGATCTAAGTGCAAATGCAGGGACTTTGCTAGATGGTGAAATTTGCTATGCAATCGATCAGGATCAATACTATCAAAAAGAAGGATCTGCATTAGTTTCTGTAGGAGCAACAAAAGCTCAAGGCCTGCTAGCAGATACTGCATTGCAACCGCTGGATAACGTCAGCGAACTTACTAATGATGCAGGATATATCACGCAAGCGAATGGCATCGAGGGCTTCCCTGAAATTATAATCACAGACCCTGTCAATGATCAGTCGCTAATTTATGACGGAGGAAACTGGGTTAATGGCAGCCCTCCAGTACTTGTTGAAGTAAAGAATAATCTTTCAAGCACTGTCACAAAAGGGACTCCGGTCTACGTTAGCGGAACACATAGTTCAGGAAAACCTTTGGTTTCGCCTGCTGAAAATGATGGTGTGGGTACTTATCCTGCCATTGGCTTGGTGCATCAAGACATGACTGGAAATGCGGAAGGGTATGTAGTTGTCTCCGGGTTGCTTACAGGCCTGAACACTAGTTCTTATTCTGATGGCGAACCTTTATACATTTCAAACACTGCTGGTATTTTAACAACAACAAGACCAACAGCCGATACTCAGCAAGTTCAAAAGGTTGCTTTAGTCACTAGATCTCATCAAACCGTAGGTTCGGTCATAGTCATGGGCGCAGGCCGCGTCAATGACATTTCTAATGAAGTACAAGCTTTGCTAGGGGTCAGCCATAATTCGGTTAATCTAGGAGTTTTTAGCGGGTCGATCATACCGGACAATCAAACTATTAAAAGCGCTTTGGGGGCATTAGAAGCAACGCTGGATCTCGCAGTTTTGGATGGCGATATCATCGACGGAGGAACATACTAATCGGTAGACTAGATCGCCGTTACATAACGGTGTACCGGCCTATATAGGCACAAAAGGGAGCCACATGGCTAACACTATTAAACTAAGGCGTTCTGCGACGTCTGGGGCGGTTCCTACGACTGGTCAGCTTGCCTTGGGCGAGTTGGCAATGAATACTTTCGATGGAAAGTTGTTCATCAAAACAGATCAAGGCGGTACAGAATCGATTACAGAGATTGGCGCAAGCGCAGGTGGAAGCACAATTACAATTGCCAGTACACCTCCTGCCAGTCCTACTGTAGGAGATATTTATTGGGATGATGTCGACGGTTCAGCATACATTTATTATGATGATGGCGACAGTCAGCAATGGGTATCATTAAGTGCTGGATCTGGCTCCTCAGCAGCAGGTACTAGTTCAGTGATTCTAGAAAATGAAAGAGACATTAGTGATAACTACACGATCTCTACAAACTTCAACGGCGTATCAGCCGGACCTGTTTCAGTAGCAGCTAATAAGACTGTTACCGTACCTGCAAATGCTACCTGGGCAATCGTTTAATCATGGCTTTCGGAACTGTTAAGGTTGATTCAATCACGACCAGTACCAAAACGGTAACGGTTGATAATTTAACGGAAAATGGACTAGTAGCAGCGGACATTGCCGGCAAGGCAAACACTACTGATATTGGCACTACGATTCAAGCATTTGATGCTGACACTGCAAAGACAGATACAGCTCAAACCTATACTGCAGCACAACGTGGAGACATTACTGAGCTATCCGGCACAGCCTTTACTCTTGACCTAAACGCTAGTAATAACTTTAAGTTGTCCACTAGTGGTACTTTTACTGTTGCTCTAGACAACCTCGCTACTGCGGCTGAAGGTCAAACCGGTTCTATTTTTATTGTTTATACAGGCACTGAAAGCGGCTCATTTCCAACTACAATGAAGTTTGTAGGAGGTGCCGCAGGTATTACTCTTACGTCTACTGCTGGGGCTGTTGATCGCATTGATTACATCGTAATGAATAGCACAACTGTTACTTGCAATGTAACCGCCAACTACGTCGCTTAATTATGCCAGTATTTAACAATGCTCTTGCTGGCGCTAGTGGTGGTGCCGGTGCTGGTGGCTACGCCATTGAACGTAGTCTTAGGTTTAACAGCGGTGATTCTGCGTACTTAAATAGAACCCCAAGTTCTGCAGGCAATCGCAAGACGTGGACTTGGAGCGGGTGGGTAAAGCGAAGTAAACTAAGCGCGACCCAACTACTATTCTCAGCTGCAGTTGATGCTTCTAATAGACTGCATATATTTTTATTTTCGGATGACACAATTTTAGTATATGGTCAAGAAAGTGGAGCTAATGCACTAAGTCTGCGAACAACTGCTGTTTACAAAGATCCTAGTTCTTGGTTTCATTTAGTTGTCAGCATTGATACCACTCAATCAACTAGCGCAAATAGAGGTAAGATTTACGTAAATGGTGCTGAAGTTGAGCCCTATTTTGTTTCTCCCATATATCCCGCCCAGAATGTAGACCTCCGGGTTAACGATACATGTGGAACCTATATTGGTACAAGAGGGTACACGGCTTCAGATTACCTTGACTGCTACCTAGCCGACGTACATTTTATCGATGGTCAAGCATTAGGCCCAGCTAGCTTCGGTGCGCATGACACCAACGGTGTATGGCAGGCGGCTGCATATTCTGGAACGTATGGAACAAATGGCTTCCACCTTGATTTCAGTGATAACAGTAGTGCGGCTGCTTTGGGGTACGATGCTGCTGGTAGCAATAACTGGACTGTTAATAACTTAACGGCTTTAAGCCGCACTATTTCTGCAGCAGGAAGCATTACTAGTGGTGCTTCTTTTGGCCAAGGTTTAAATTGGTCGCTAGCTTTTGACGGTTCGATTACTAGCGCAGGTGCAGTTGGTAATGCTTCAGGAGCTAACAGTTATGTTCATACATTTACTACTCCTATACCCTGCACGACTGCAGCCTTTGTCATTTATACCGACTATACAAGTGCCGTAGAAGGCGGGACTGGATGCGCTATAAATGGTACTGCTTTAACTGCAACAGCTAGTGCTAATTGGACTAAAACAACAAATACTTTGCCAGTAGGTCAGTATACCCCAGGCGATTACTATGTTTATACAATGAATCTAGGTGGCTCACCATTGTCCTCCGTTGGCGTAAGCAATAGCATGCGTGTCGCTGCGGTTCTAGTTAATGGAGTGCCAATCCCTGCATCGGGTGCAGATGGCGACTCCCTAGTTGACACCCCAACCAACGGCGACACAGCAAGTGACACTGGAGCGGGCGGAGAAGTCACTGGCAATTATGCGACGTTAAACGCTCTTTCTATTATTGGAAACAATCCTGCATTAAGAAACGGTAACTTAAGCTTTTCAGGCTCTACTGGCGGAATAACTAGCTATATCTCGACTATTGCATCTGATAAATTTTATTATGAAGCAGTTTTTGATGTCGCAAGCGGCGGTGGTGCTTTGATTGGGGTGCTTGGCACAACCCAAACACAAGATGATCGGCCAGGTCAAGAGGATGATGGATACGTATGGAGGCCTACGGCTGGCAGTTTTTTTATTGATGGAAGTAACCAAGGAAGTTACGGAAGCTATAGCGGTAATGGCAGCGACATTATCGGTGTTGCAGTTGATTCAACAGCAGGCACTTTAGAGTTTTTTGTTAATGGAACAAGTCAAGGTACTGCAACAAGTTCCTTGCCAGCAGGTAAATACTTTGCGACTGTCGCAGACGGTGGCTCCGGCTCAGCAATTACTGATTGCACGGTGAACTTCGGGCAACGACCCTTTGCGTTTCCTGTTAATGGCTACAAAACGCTCAATACTGCTTCGTTACCGACCCCAACGATTGCGGATGGCAGTCTTTACTTTGATACGAAGTTATGGACTGGTACCGCCGCAACTGAAAGTATTACGGGATACATATTTTCCCCAGATTTTGTCTGGATTAAAAACCGCGTCGATAACTCTCAGTATCATGTATACGATATTGTTCGTGGAATTGGGAAACGACTTAGGACTACTGGTGCAGATATTGAGGACGACTATGCAACTACAGACCCTAATAGTAGTTTCCTCTCATTTAATAGTGATGGCTTTACCGTTGGCGACTTTAATGGAATCAATGGCTTAGGTGACGAGATGGTGGCCTGGGCGTGGGACGCCGGAGCTAATAGCGACAAGACCTATGCAATTACAGTTGCAAATCCTGGCTATGGCAACAAGTATTACGCCGATGGTGCTTTGCAGCCAACGCTAACTCTTGCGGAAGGCAGCACCTACAAGTTTGATCAATCAGACTCGTCAAACGCTACACATCCTTTGCGGTTCTCAACCACTAGCGATGGAACTCATGCGACTCCTGCCGGAACGGAATACACAACAGGTGTAACGAATGTTGGAACGCCAGGTAGTGCTGGGGCTTATACGCAAATTGTGATTGCAGCAAGCGCACCAACGTTATATGCGTATTGCATGAATCATTCTGGAATGGGCTTCCAGGTCAATACAAGCGAAAATAGCGGATCTACGATTGTTATTGGCGGTTTAAATAGCTCGGTGTATGACCAGAGTCAAACGTGGAGTAGTTCTTTAGCTTCAACCACAGGCTTTAGGAGTGCCGAGCCAGAGACTAATGCTTTTGACGGCAGCACTAGCACCATTTGCTCTTCCGTTGGTCAAGGAACAATCACGTTTACGTCGCCTGTGACGTTTGCATCTAATTCAACTATTAGGGTGTGGGTAAATGGTGGAACAACAGATGTCTCTGTAAATGGTGGTAGTAATCAAGCAGTCTCTGCTGGATCTTGGGTCACGCTTAGTTTCACAAATTCAAGCGCAAGTACCTTTACTCTTGCATTTACACGACAGGCGAATGCTGATACGGGAGTCAGAGCTATTGAGATTGGTGGCAAAATACTTGTAGACTCAAATGCAACACCACCCAACGTCCCAAGCCTCGCATCACAGGTGATGGCGTCACCCGAAAGCGGGTTCAGTATTGTGTCTTATGTGGGAGATGGCGGAACATCAAGAATGATTGGTCATGGTTTAAATACACCGCCGAGCATGATTATTGTCAAAAACCGTGACGTTGCTGATGATGGTGTTATATATCATGTTGGGACAGACGAAACAAATCCACAAAACTACTTTCTAAAGCTATTTGCCGGGACAAACGGTTCTGCCGTACGTTCAGCTACAGGAGCTATGTGGAACGATACCTCTCCAACTTCAAGTGTTTTTAGTGTTGGCACAGAGGACAATGTAAACGCTAATACAGAAGATTTTATCGCTTACTGCTTCGCCCAAGTGGAAGGCTACTCATCCATAGGCAGCTATCGGGGGAATGGAAACGCTGATGGTCCTTTTGTAACACTATCGTTCAGCCCCTCATTTGTTCTAATAAAAAGTGCCGTTTCTTCCAACCATTGGTACACATTTGACTCTAAAAGAGGAGAAGCAACACTAGTTCCAAATGTTGTTAATAGGGAAACTGATTTTGGAATTACTGATCGAATCGATTTATTAAGTAATGGATTTAAGATACGTACTGCAAGTGCTATAAATAGCAACAATGAAAATCATATATATCTTGCATTTGCTTCTAACCCGTTCGCCAGCAATGGCGGGCTTGCTCGTTAACTTCGTTCATCACCTGCACAATCATGCTTTTACTAAACGGAAACCCTTTGAGCTATGACAGGGCATTTACGGATGCTTCTGGTATGCAGTATCCAGCAAACTGGCTGCGTTTGGCAACACTTGCGGAAAAGCAAGCAATTGGTATTACTGAAGTTGCCGATGATCCTGTCTACGACCAACGCTTCTACTGGAATGTTTCGACACCCAAGCAGTTAGACGACGTTACCGACGAAGACGGTAACACCTCAACTGGCTTAAAAACACTGTGGTCTGCGGAACAAGGTAAGACTGCGTCTTTACTGCTAACTCCTAGTGACTGGCGTGTGATTAAAGCTAAAGAGACTGGATCCAATATCCCGTCGGCTTGGAAGACATACCGTGCCGATGTACGGACAGCGTGTAATACACGTCAGTCTGAAATCAATGGCGTGACTGATGTTGAAGCTTTAAAAGAACTATTATTTGGACCATCAACGATTACCCGTCAACAAACTGATGTTGATGGTAATGATGTTGTAGATGCTGATGGCGACCCTGTGATGGAAACTGTCACTAATCCTGCTATTGCAACCCCTTGGCCAGTACCACTGGAATAATATATAGAACACGAGGTACTAAATGGCCCTTGATTTTCCTACACCAACTACCGTAGGCCAAGAGTTTACTCAGGGGTCATTAACATATATTTGGGACGGAGTGAAGTGGGTTAGCCAATCATCAGCTTCTTCCTCATCTGGTGGAATAACCACCGCACAGGCTATCGCTTTCGCAATCGCATTAGGTTAATTAATCATGGCAAAAAAGCTCGTAAGCGACTATACCTTTACTCCTGGTGGATCTGGTATTGGCACTATCGTTTTGCCTGGAGTTGTTCCACTAGAAGTAATTCAATTAATTACTAACGTTACTGATAATTTAATTGTATACAATTTTGCTGAGACTAGCAGCGGTGGAACCGCAGTAATTGACTACGAAAATCAGGAGACAACTTTAACTCTTGATTTTGATACCACTTCCATGGATGCGGCTGATGAGCTGCAAATTTTTATTGATAAAGAATTTCAACATGTTGACTTTAACGAGGCTTATGTCGATCCAGTAAACAAGCTTAGGGTCTCGACTCCGTCCAACTTAATTGATACTGACTTTGAGTATGGACTACAGCCATCTAAGTGGGAAACACTGGAAGTAGTAAATAGCATCCCAGCTTTTTATCCCTCTCAGTCAAACATTACTGTTACTGACATTCTCAGTGTCACGAGTGTTTCTAATAGTGATGTTATCACATGTACTACTGCGAATACACATGGCTTGACGGTTGGTACGCCAATCGACGTTCGAGGTTTAAGTTCATATACGGCTGAAGGAAAATATCTTGTCAGCAAAGTGCCTTCAACTACCACTTTTGCCTACAACGCTCGCACAGTCCAAAGCACAAGTGCAACACTAAATGGTGCTTATACATCCATTGTACCTGGAGAATTTTACACCGCAAGTGATATAAATTTCAATAAAACGACTGGAATTACTACAGACAATGCAACACCTTCTACCCTGACAGTTAATACTGATTATAATCATGGGTTGACCACAGACACTCAAATTTATTTAAGAAATACAATCGGGCAAAAAGTTAATACTTTGCAAGGTACATTGGCTGACAATGCATCCGACGGGCGGCCAATCGTTGATGCTGCCAATATATTAAACAATAACGTATCTTTCACTTCTACGTTGACCGAGGCTAAAGAAAAAACTGGCATTTATGCTTTCAAGATTCAAGCTGCAGATGTTGATATTTCTACCAATAAAATTTCATGGACTAATAACAGTCTTGCCATTGGCGATGCTTTGCTGTACATTCCTCCTGCTGGCGACACTGAGATTGGCGGCTTACAACGATTCCAGATTTACTATGTCCAGTCTGTTGACTCTGCGGGGATTACATTATGCGAAACAACTGGCGGCACCTATTTAACTAATCCAGCAATTAACTTCACTTCTACTGGAACCTATAACTTTGGTAGAGGCCAATTCCAACTGGTCTACGAAGTGAAACAATTACAAAGAGAACCTTCCGCCGCTACAGTGTGCATACAATACAAGAAGAAAAAATGTAAAGCATATGGAACAAGATATTCATCGACAACTAAAACAATTATTCGCACTAGGGCGCAATATGACAATACTCCTACGCAAGGATCTGGTCGGGACTTAGTGTCTAGTGGAAGCTCGAATGCTTCTAATACTGGGAGTACAGGTTACTGGGGCGTTTCTGAGATTCAGCCTCAACGGTATGTTTTGGCTAAAAAGTCAGCCGGCCTTCCCGCAACCAACGTTTGGGATGGTCTTATCTATAACAGCAGTTATGACGCCAACTTTACATTTAACAAGTCTGGGACAGTGCCGGATGGATATGAATTTGTTGAGGACTTTTCCAGGTATGAAAACGGTGGTGGTAATTACACCGGAGCTGGTGGAGCGCTAGCGATAACTGCCTTAGTGGCTGGTGAGCTCGTAGTCGACAGCGTGAGTTCTGGTAGCTACACAAATGATGTCAATGCTAACGGTCCTGCAGCTTTTACCGAAACCTATTCAGATGGAGATGTATTTATTTGCCCGTTACTGGAGGATACTGAAGCGGATACTATGTTCCTGCCCGGACATAACTTATCTTACGGTACATCTATATCAATTGCTTTAGATTCAGGCAATGCAATACAAACACAAGCGGAGGCCACAACTGCCACAGAGGTTCCAAGCTTCACGACCCAAACACACCCATTAACTGTTACTGGCCAAGTAATGTCGCCGGATCGCATTAAGCTGCAAATTGGTGGAACTAATCAAAGAATTCGCGTTGCCGACGGTACATATTCTGCGACTTACACTGACGAAAATGCAACTGCAAATAGTATTTTTATTGAAAACCATGGATTAGTTAATGGCGAGTTAGTCAGCTTTTCGGCTGGTAGCAATGGAGTACTTCCGACATTATCAACAAGTGCTCCTATGCCTACATCAAACGGTGCAATCGCAGAGGCTATTTTCAGGGCGACTGAGGAAGCATTGGATGATGTCAGAACGGCGATGGGTGCAGATGCTGCAAACCTGCTAATTAATGGCACAAATGCTGTAACCCCATTCAATGGGACAGTTAGCACTGTGACTGATGGCACGATAACTTTAAGCCATACAATGAATTCAGTTACTGTTGAGCACAAAATAACAAGTGGAGGTAGTCTCGTGACAGGCTATAGCACCACAGAAAACTTTCCAACGACTAATAATAATTGGAGCCAAGGGGTCGCTTATAACTTCATGAGCGGAACGCCTTTTGGGGGCTATGCCTACAATGTTGTTCAAACAAAATTTGAGCAAAATCAGGAAAGGCCGTATTGGATCACCGTCTTTGAAGTTCCAGATCCTAGTAAAATACCTAATGTAGAAAGTATTTCGATTAACGATGCAACCGTGTCCTATTTCGCAAGTGCTATCTCTACGACCGAAACAAATAATGTTAATGACTTTAGTGCAACTACACCTGTACTTACAAATGGATGGCGCTATACGCATGACGGTGTATTCTCACCTCCAAGTACTTCTACCAATCAACAGCATGGACTAATTAGCGTTGGCTTAATTGTCGACAACACGACCTATGGAGGGCATTCGACAGACTCCTCTGAAGCTATCCTGTTTGGTACTTTGCAGGGCAACTCTACGAATAGATCTGCCAGCTTTTTGGGAGCCTCGGGTCAGCGCTATCTGATAAATATTCTCCTACCGGTCAAATCAGGATCAGACACTGCCGGTACTAAGTATGGACTTACTAGTGGTAGCATCACGCACGTAGACGATATTGCAGAAAGAATTGCATTTAAAATCAGAGACAATGTAGTCGCAGCTACATATACCCCTTCTCTTACCGAGGCTCTTGTGAAAGTTGTTGATGGAGATCGGATTGCACTACAAAATACTAACGGAGTTATATTTGACTTTACAGACAGTGGTACTGCACCTATCAATGTGAACTTGGGCACTAGTATTGGAGCACTGGACGGCACTCAGCGTATTTCTTCAGTCACTGCCAATAGTTTCTCGCTTGCATCTAGTTCCGCTATCCCTCCAAGGACTTTAGAGATTCCTGGTACAGCCATTAGTAATATTAGCACCAGATGTATCTTTAATTACAACGATCATAGTCTTGACTTTGAGCAAGCGGTTGTTTTTTCAGACACTGCATCTGCATTTACCGGACTCACTGATGGGACAACATACTATGCAATTCCTTTGGACAAAGATAATTTTGAAATTGCCGCAACAGTGAGCCAAGCTCGTAATAGTATTGGGGTAACTGTAACTGCTCCTATATCTGGGTCTTACAGCTTCTCGGTCGCAAGTGTCACTGGCTTAACGCCTGCAGCCGGATTGGTTAGTACCGAACTTGGATCGATTGTTATCAACGGCAATGACGATGCACTCTTCAAGCAATATTACAAGCCAGGAGATATTATTTATATTGTGAACGACGGAACAACACCCGGTCGCGTTAGTCAATTTACGATCTCTTCTATCCCAGAGAATAACAAGTTAAATCTTACTACGGCTGTAGATTTTACGTCAACTGATACAAATTACTTGGTAAGAACTGCTGCGTATGTCCGACCTGACGGTACGTTCATTCACCGCCCATTTGATGGTGGCGTCGAGATTACGGCTGGCACTTCTCCAAACTCCAAGATCATTCGTCAAACTCGTAAGTATTTCCGTTATCAGTCAGGGAAAGGGTTGCAATGCTCTATTGCGATCAACTTCAATCCAGCACGGGGAATTGAGTTAATTACTGGCGACACAACAAATCAAGAGTTTACAATCTACACTACTTACCCTCATGGATTAACACAAGGCGATAGCTTCATTCTTCGCGGCATAACAAGTCCTGGTTTCAATGGAACGTATCAAGTTGCCACATTTGATGATTTTACCTTTACAGCAAGTGCTATCGTACCAATCAACACTTCATTGCCTACAGGTATTGGTGAGTGGGCTCCTGTTGAATGGCAAGGTGCGTCGGTTCGTTGTGGAATGTTCGACGATCAAAATGGATTCTTCTATGAATTCGACGGCCAAGTTTTAAAAGCCTGTAGACGCGATTCAGTTACTCAGATTTCGGGCAATGCTTCAGTCAGTAATGGATCAAATATTGTCACTGGCTTGAATACCTCTTTCACACAGCAGTTAACCTCTGGTGACAATATTGTTATTAGGGGACAAAGTTATAAAGTGACAGCAGTGGAGAGCCCCACTGCAATTCATATTCAACCAACTTATAGGGGGTCAAGTCAACAGCGTGTCATTATTGCTAAAACTATTGATCATAAAGTATCTCAAAGCAATTGGAATTTAGACACTGCAGACGGCAATGGCCCTTCTGGATTCGTAGTAGATCCGACCAAAATCCAAATGGTTTACATGGATTATTCTTGGTATGGCGCTGGTAAAATCAGGTTTGGTTTTAAAGATACTGTAGGTAAAGTCAGGTATATGCATCAATTTGTCCACAATAACGAGCTAAACGAAGCGTACATGCGCTCAGGGAACCTTCCGGGACGTTACGAAATCGAGAATATTGGTACCCCCACTTACGTGCCGACGTTATTCCATTGGGGTACTTCGATTATTATGGATGGTGGCTTTGACGATGACAAAGCTTACTTGTTTACAGCACCAAGTAACAGCCTGCAATTTACAAATGGTGTTGGCAATATTACTGCAACAACAACCGGTGCATCTACGCTAATTGACAGAAAGAGTTTTTTCTACAAATCCAAAGATTTTTATGTACGAATCCCATTCTCCACTGCTGATGCGTCGAAGTTCTCGACAGGAGTTCTTTTGTTTGGAGCTGGCCTTGATGCCGCCGGTGAACAAGTTGCATTTACTGACTATGCAAACGGAGACTTCAATGCCTATATCTATGTAACTACTAGCAGAAATACACCTGCTCCTGGCTCTTATTCAAGCGTTGCTAGCGGCGCAACAATTAATATCGGCGCACCTGCCGCCGGGTCTAATGAAGACTTGGAACTGTTAGTAGATTTAGTGCCGATTGTGTCAATCCGACTTGCACCATCTGTCGATAATAATTTGACAGGCGATGTTGGTGACCGCGACATTATCAACAGGATGCAATTACAGCTTAGGCAGCTAGGCCTAAATACCAGTCATAACGTAGAAATTGAATTGATTTTGAATGGCTCTCTCAGTTCAATTAATTACGAGAAAGTACAAGCGCCTTCCCTCTCTCAACTGATCAAGCACGTTAAAGGCGATACTATCGTTGGAGGAACTCCTGTGTTTAGTCTCCGTGCGTCAGGCGGTCAAGTTGACAGCACTGGCAAGCGTAACTCAGAAGCCGTTGACTTCGATCTTTCTAAAATCACTGATTTAGGTAACTCAATCCTTGGGGGCGACAATGTCTTCCCTAACGGACCTGATTTAATCACTATTGCAGCGCGAATTGTCGACACTGCAGAAGTTACTGGCGATGCACCATTTAAGATTGCAGGTCGCCTTACTTGGACTGAATCCCAAGCTTAATTACTTTTAAATCCTTCGTATGATGACATAATGTTGAAGGCAATTGTAATACGTTCTACGTCATCCTTCAATGGCTTGACATAATGATCCATATAGTAAGGAAACAGTATCACAGTCCCCTCTTTAATATCGTCTAATTCCGAGGTATCGATAGATTCTCTAGGATATAATCCATCAAGCGCAAACCATTCTTTTTCCCTTGTAAAAACAGTTGTATTTTTAACATTTTCAGGCATTGAAAGAATATAAATACCTGAAATCAATGAAAAGAAAAGCTTTTTTTGCACCAGCTCTTCTGAATACGGTGCGTGGTTATGAATTGCTTGAAATTGACCTTTTTTAGTATAAATTGAGTACCAAATATCTTCTACAAAGGATCCATTAGGGTCCGGTATGGACTTAGGAGATATTCCTTCTGTTTCGCTAGCCATTTTGTCTAACGGTTCATAAGCAATTGATTCTAAAATGTATTGCTCTTTAAGGAAATCATTTGTTCCTGATGCGTAATAATTTGTAGCCACGTCACAATCTTCCCAGGTCTCACCAATTTGGCCTTGGTCTACAATTTTTTGATAAAGACATTCTTTGATTACTTGATGGTTTGGTACTTGAGTGTAGAAAATAAAATCACGTCTAAATTCTTTGTACATGGAGCCAGAAAAATACTATCTATACTATGGTAGCCTATTTTTCGCAAGCGTAACCATGACTGACTGGAAATCAATATTGAGCATCGCGAAAGACGCGGGAGCTAAGTTCCCTGAAGTAGTAGCGGCACAATGGGCTTTAGAAAGCGCCTACGGGACAGCGTTGAGCGGCAAGTTTAATTATTTTGGCATAAAAGGCAGCCCAGGAACTAAGCACGAAACTAAGGAATGGGATGGCAAGCGATTTATAACAATTACGGACGAATTTAAAGATTTTGCATCTCCTAGTGAGTGCATCAAATACTTGATTACACTTTGGTATAAAGATTACAAGTCGCACAAAGGAGTAAATAGAGCGACAAGTCCAAAAGAGTGTGCAGAACTGTTGCAACTCGAAGGTTACGCCACAGACCCTAACTATTCCCAAAAAATCGTTAATCTAATGAGCTCACACATTTCGCAAGGCCCAAGCTTTTTAGAAAAAGCTGCTCGTTATTATAAGTCGGAATCTCATCAGATCAAGGCCTGGAGGGATCTGGAAGCATTAATTAGTGAAGATGCACTAAACGATTTTAAGGCGGCTTACAGGGGCTCTCAGGTGCCGCACAGCAAGGATCCTAGCGGCTACTCATTCCTGAATGTCCCTTATTACTTTCAGCGCGATAGTAACACCTTACATGGTGAGCGAATGTGCTACACAAGCTCAATGGCAATGGCTATGGAATATATTGAACCAAACAATATGGAAGGAGACGACGATTGGTACCTTGGAATTGTTTTGAGGTATGGAGATACCGTATCTTCTGAAGCCCAAGTAAATGCAGCAAGAAGCCTTGGATACAATGCTGCTTTTTGCATGGATGGCAGTGAAGATGATTTAATTAGCCAATTAAACCTAGGGATACCAGTACCTATTGGCATTTTGCATTCTGGAAAGGTTGACAGCCCTTCTGGAGGCGGACACTGGATTTGCGTAATTGGTTATGACGACAAATATTTTAGCGTCCACGACCCGTATGGAGAATTGGATCTAATCAATGGTGGATATGTCTCAACAGCGCCTGATGCAGGCAAGTCTCAAAAGTATTCACGAAAGAATCTTATGAAGCGATGGTTGATAGCTAATGAATCTGATGGTTGGTATGTGAGCTTCAAGAAATAGGTATTCTTATTTTGCATTTTGTGGTAATAATGCAAGCAATTTTATCTTGGTTGCCTGGATATATGTTTGACGGACACAATTTACGTTCGACTGGATCGGCAGTGCCTCCGACACAACACGTTTCAGAAAAAAATGGAGAGATTATCTACTACTGCAGACCTGTATTTTTTTCAGGGCCAACGGTTGGGATGTACGTAAGAAAACAGGGGATCATTGATGCAATCAATCGTGGAGAGTGCTAGTACAGATCTTGGTTGCCGTAGTAAAGGCCAGGGATTGTTTCTACTACTTCTTTAAGATACTGATGTACTAAATCTTCTTCCCAGTCCATTTCTTGTATCAAGGCATTGCCAATTGCTTCTAACGCGATGGAATGATTGTCAGTCCAGTCACCCTCCCTGACTGCGTGGTCTCTAAGCTTTTGTACGCTTGTTAAAAGATCCAGCTCTGTCTGCTGTTGCTTGACATTAACTGAGCCCTGCTCTACTTGACTGACAATATTCTCGTAGTAGTGCAGCCTTTTAGGATCAATAATCTTAAGAAGAAAGTACGAAACTCTTGCTATCGTGAGATTTATAACCGTCTTAACTTTGTCAAGGCAAAAGTAAATAAACGCAAAAAAGTTTTCGTTGCGCGAAATTAAAAACTGCGAGATGGTTGCCGTAAGGATAAAAATACGCTTTCTCATTTCCAACATATCTTTCTATCAGTTTACCTGCAGCAACGTATTGTCAGTTGCGACAACGCAATATGGAAAGTCCACATCCAGAATGGAACAATCGACTCGCTCTTTGATGCCTTTAACTGCATGACCTTGCCAAATAGCTTGCCGTCCACGAGTCTTCGCGTGCCATAGTTCAAGCTTTTTAGTAAAGCGATCAACATAGTTGTTGTCCTGATCAACAGATTTTTCTATTTGCTTTCTGACAATCCATACAGCGTGACTGACATGAGCTAAGGCGTCGGTGCCACGAATTTGATCAAGGGTCGGAGCACTTTTGGATGATAACGGATCCATCCCGACACGATTCATTTGAGCTAAGACAATTAAATCAATACCGAGCTCTTTAGCGCTAGTCATAAGCTTGTACGCCCTGTCTTCCATCATTGCAGAATCTTGAGAAGGGGCTCCTCTGTGTCTGGCTAGGCAGTGGAAATGATCAATTACCGCTGCTCTCATATCAGGGTTTTTAGCCTTCATGCTACGTAAAATCGACACTACATTCATTACATCAGCGCCCCAAGGAGCTTCCACATGGATCTCCCCTCCTGACTGTTGCAAACTGCCTAACGCCATGGAAAGCCTCGCCCCGACCTTCTCTCTTTCGTGTTCTTGAGGTTGCTTTATTTGACCGACGCTGGCCCAGTCTGTATTTGGATTCAGCAATCTCGTGGCAGACGCTGAAATACGAGTCCATATTTCGTCTTCATCTAATTCCGCTGAAATAAATCCAACCTTGAGACCACCCTTAGCAAGTCCTACTGCGATGTTTGCCCCGATGACCGTCTTGCCTACACCTGTTCGCGCGGCCAAAGTAAACAGACGCCCTCCATTAAATACAGTCCCAGGAGGATAAACGCCGCCTTCCATATCTATGTCTATGGCTGGAATAGAAGTGCTTACAGGCTGAACAGCTCTTTCTGCTGTTAAAACCTTGTCAATTAATCCCATTCGACCTTGTACGCCAAATAACATTTCCGCCATGGATTTTGCATTGCCTTGCTGTCCGATCGAACCCCGCAGCATCCCCAAGCATTCCATAAGCTTTTGCTGCTGAAATTCAATAGTCTTTTCAATTTTTGTGTCAGCACGATTGCTTTGTATTACAGACTGCATCGTCTCACGATATATAGCTTTCACTCTTGATTGTCTAAGAAGATCTAAAGCAACTCCCCATTCAGACTCCGAATCACCGTAGGCGTCCATAGCGTCATGAGCGCTTAGTGTATTGATAGCACCAACAAAATCGACTGGGTCGACGATTCTAGATTCTTTGGGCAAGGCCTGATATTCCCGTACCAAGGATTCACGATTAATCAGTTCTGAATTTCTTTCGCCAAGAAAAGTACGATCAATTTCATTGCTAATAGCACGAAAAATGTTTGTTGAAAATAGTGAAGCTGGTAGTGGTTGATCATGTCCTACACCAATACTTATTCTCAATTCCGACCACAATTCTTTCGCTACTCCGCTGGGCACACTCAATGTTCTGCATAAAACTATCGCTTCCTGATCAGTAGTACTCTCAACGCTAACTGTAGTAGTAGGTTGTATCTTTTCGACAATTCTACTAATCCCAATAATAGTTTCAGTAGCTTCTTTATTTACCTCGCTGATCTTGCCATCAGTCAATGACAGTAATCCGAGGTCGACTGCTTGTTGGATGTAGCTTGGCAGATTAGTCATGCAAATTCAGGCAAATAGTGAAATCTTAGATCGCCTTGTAAGGACCAGTGAAAAGGCTTGGAGACTCCTCGAATAAAGACAATCCTTGCAACATTTGCAGGCCGATCTGGCCTAGAAAAGTCAGTCAAAAATTCGTGAGCAGAATGTTGATCGTCAAAAGTCATTTGCTCAATAGAGTCGATGCTGACCCTGTTAAAATTGTACCACTTTATCCAATGTTTGTCGTTTTTGTAATCAAATTTTGGTTTCATATCTATTTCTCCGGCCCTGTAAAAACCTTCAATACGTTCAAACTTATCGTCTGTCAATACTCCAACACCAAATACACTTGAAATCTTCATATTGCCTGCAGTTGGCCACCATTTGTCTTTGGCTAAACCTTTTAAAACTTGAAGAACGAAAGAAGGATAATTAGGCCTTGTAATTTTTAATCTCTTAGCGTGGGTTTCTAAAGCTATAAATGCCATCTTGTCAAATGGCTCCTTCATTTGCAGGTAAATCTCAGGTTTATTTACATCCCAGACCTCTTTAATCGCCTGCCAAGATATTTCAGGAGAAACGCCACTTGGTTTTCTTTTTGCCTTAGAGTCAATGGACTCTTGAATAGTTTCAGGACTGTTTTTTGCAGCGCTTGTAGCATTTTCTGAGCTAACAGCTACTTCCTCAGACTTTTGCTGGATTTGTGTGGCTGGCAAGAGCAGATTGCACTGTCCATTTGTGCATTTTATTCCGCCAAGCAGTCGAAGCCGTTCCGTGGACTTTAAAAAAGCGCTTTTGCTGATTCCAAGCTCTGTCGCGATTCCAACAAATCGACGGGGCAGTTGATCGCTCTTTCCTCCTCTAGTCAAACTGTGAAGTTGCATCCAAAGGATTTTAGCTCCAGCAGGCCAGTCGCAATTTAAGACTTGATTGGGAACTTGAGTGAAGTTGGACTCGCAGGGAGGCCCAATAATTCTCACAGCGGAAACCTCCTTGTGTTCTTTTGATGACATTGAAAGGGCTTTGCTCTTTCAAAAAGTGTTCCTTGGAGCACAAAAACCTTAGTACTTGACTGGCCAGTCCCCTTTTTGGCATGAATCATTGGGTCAGGCACCTTCGGAGTGTATCGATCTGGGCCAGTCTGTCCATATCTCATGTTGAACAAATGCTGAAGCTTTTACCAGCAGGTTTTTCCACAGGACAATATGTCCACCAGCAGCCGTTTTACGTTGGACTTTTTGTCCACTCCCGTTCGACTTTTTGTCCACTCTCGGTGGACAATTTGTCCACCCCTCTTATATATGAATATATTGAATATAAATCCAATACGAGATATGGGACGAAAGAAAAAAATAAAACCAGCCAACAGCTTGAATAAACCAAGGGGCTGGAAGGTCAAGAGTCGACAGGCTTACGAACAAGGCGGTCAGTCAATTGGCAGGCTCATGCTGTGGTCCCCTGAAAAAGAACCCCAACTCTGGAAACTTGTATCAGGCACACGTATCTGGCCGCGGTGGTACCTCTCAGCATTTCGGACGCACTACATTGCTGAAAATCCAACTGAATACAGCCTGTGGAAAAATCGCAAGTGGCGAGACAAGCATCGAAAGCTGGATCAGGCTCGATTGCTCGAAGCAGAACATAAGAAAATTCTGGATGAGCTTGGCACACGCCATGTACATTCCGATTAACTGATTTTTATCAAATGTCTGAAATTCCGAATCTCGCTGGTGTCGCGACGAAAAACCTCGTTGACAAAATTGGTACCGGGCGATTTGAAGCCAGCTACATCAACTGGGCTCGCACCGTCAATCTCCTTCATCAGCACGCTCCCGGATGGGTGGTTGATTACGTGCCGAGTCCAGATGGAGGCATTTTGCACAAAGCTCCCAAAGGTGGATATTTGCTGATTGCCTTTAAAAACATTGACGGGACGATGACTCCTGCTATCCCGCAGGCCGTTATGGACAATCGAAATAAATCAATTGACTACGAAAACATTTCCTCCCGCGATATCTCCGATACACAGCGCCGGGGCATGTGCATGGCTGCCGCCATGACATTCGGCCTTGCATTTGAATTGTGGGCCAAGATGCCAATGGAGTCAGGTTATGCCGGTTCGACAGACGACCAAACAACCAGTCAAGGCCTCCCAAAGAACCAGACGACTTTGACTACTACCCAGGCCACTGCGGAGGTTGCCAAGGTGTCTGAGGTTAGCGAGCAAGCATTCAGGGCTAAAGCTCTTGAAATTGGAGTCAACACGAATGTGATCGACATTCTTGTCGAAAAGCTTGGCGGTAAATTCACAAGTGGAATCGAGACACTGCAAAAAACAACGGCGGAGGCTTTGAATAAAAAGTATGCGACAAAAAGCGTCCAGCCAGCATCAGGAGCAGGATGGTGAGCTCAGCGAGTTCATAAGATTTTTTGACGGGTTCTTAGTACAATTTTAACTATTGCAACTTGACGGATAGGGGAAGGCTTGTCATTATTAAAGGGCAAGACACAAACAATCCTTGGCTGACATAATTACAAGTTGGTTAGACAGTGCCAGCCGCTTCCCCGTCCTTCCACCTGAGCAAATCATTCAACTCGCCAAAACAAGAGACGTTAGCCTTTTTAAGGCGCAAAATTTAATAGACGAAGCCGCCAAAGCCAAATATAATCTCAAATATCGCAGGCTTGTAAATAAGCTTGTTCAGCATAATTTGCTATTGATTCCATCAGTTGTCAGGCAGTTTGTATTCAAAAGGCCACATCTGACCATGACTTCTGAATGCATTCCTGATCTTTTTCAGTATGGTGTGACCGGCTTAACTAGAGCCGCGGAGAAGTTCGATCCGCACAGGGGTTACACGTTTTCTACCTATGCGCTGCCTTGGATTAAGCAGTCAGTTGGTAGGGGCGGTCATCTAGAAGAGCGCTTGATATATATCCCAGAAGGCACTGCGCGTGAAGCCATCTATTGGCGAAACTATGGCACCAAAAGCCCTTACAAGGGAGGCACAAAAAACAAAGAGATCCTGGGCCAAGCCATCCAAGCTATGGGCATGGATTCACTTGACAAGCCGCAGCACAAAGAGAAAAACCCTGAAAAAACAACTTCGTCTTTAATGGAAGTTATCTCTCAGGAAAATTGCATGTATGAAAGCCACCCTTTATCAAACGCTTCATTCTGTTTAGACAAATTGTGTGATGACGCAAAACTAAGCAAGATGCATCGTGAAATTGTTCTATGGCGAGTTAAAGGCAACAGGTTTATGATTATTGGCGCTAAAGCCAAAATGTCAACGATGAAAGCTAAAACTGAGTACGACAAAGCAATGAGAATATTACGAAAGCATGTCGGTAAGCAAAGGAAAACAAATGTTGAGTACGACTGGAGGCAATTGGCATAAGTTCATTACAATTAATCTAAGCCTTTATATGGACCCCACCATGGCACAAGCAACTGTTTCTGGTACCGTCGTCTGCAAAGCAGGCACTGAACCAGTCACCCTACGCCAGATCACCGACACCTACAAAGTTGCGGAGTTTTCAGTTCGCGATACTGAATCCTTTTACCACAAAGGTGATGATCGCCCTGGTCAGTTTTACAAGGTCCAAGTCAGCAGCAAGCAAGCAGAAGGCCTGGTCTCTCGACTGCAGCGAGGCGATTTTGTATGCGTCTCTGGGCAGCTTGTCCAACGGACTTGGAACGATAAAACGTTTCTTGATTTGAAGGACGCTCGCGTCAATCAACCTTGGAAGGACAACAAACCTGCCGAAACGCCCAGCCCTGACCCTTTCTAACAAGTACAGCCGTCTTAACAGGCGGCTTTTTTTTAACTATGAACATACAAAGTGTTTACGAGATTTCTGGATCAGTTGGTCTACTTTATGACGACGTTCCACTCTCAACGTTCGCTGACGTGAAGCCCTTTGTATGGGCCATTCTACTTTTTCGAGGCGCAGTCAAGCCTGACGAAGTAATTTACTCAATGATACATTTGTGCAACAGCTCCGAGCGCTTTACTGATTGGGAAGATTGCCCTCAGGACTATTGTAATGTTCCAAGAATACAATGGCTAGTTGAACAAACGATAGGTCAGATGACTGCCGCTGGCATTCTTCTCTACGACCAAGAAAAAGATCTTTGGGAGCTAAATTTGGGTGAGAATGATAAAAACTTGCCTACAATTGTAAAAGCGGTTGCTGGAGTTGATGGCAGCCTACCTAGCATTATAAGGAGAAAACTTGAGGGTTCTAAAGGATGGCACAGTAAAATACAAGAAAGCAGCTATTAAATCTGCCGAATGGATGCAGCAAGATCCTTTGCCAATGCGTTCATTTAGAAAACGTCAGGAGGTTTATGTTTTTACTGGGGCTGCATGGGAAAAAGGCACGGTAGTCAACTCTGACAGAAAAAGCGCCAGTGTCTGGCTTGCCAGAAAACAAAAGACAGCTCGTGTCTGTGACAACCGAAACATTAAACTACCGGAAGAACGATGACTAACGATCAAGTAAACAGTCCTGCTCATTACTCCAAAGGTCGCACGTTTGAGCCTATCGACGTGATTGAAGACTGGGATCTATCTTTTCATCTGGGAAATGCACTAAAGTATATCTCGCGTGCAGGCCGCAAAGATGCGGCTTTGACCCGTCAGGACATTAGCAAAGCTATATGGTACCTCGAACGTTTCTCCGATCAATTACTTGAGTCCGAACTCCAGGCCGATGATGCAGATCAATTGCTTGCCGACAAGGTTGAGATGGACCATATGGGATGGAACTCAAAACTACGTCTTGTAGACCAAACAAATAAAGACCTTGATCGATTTAGCGATCAAGAAATAGTAGAAACGTTCTGTAAGATGGGTATATGGTTTGGTGTAAGAAAAGATGGCACTTATGTGCGAGTATGAATTAGAAGTTCATATGCCACTTTTTTCTAAAGCCCGACCTCGAGTCACTTCGAGAGGCACCTTCATGCCTAAGGAATACAAGAGTAAGCAGAGGGAAATGGTTAGGCAACTGTCTCAACAATGGCCACATGAGCCACTAGAAGGGCCTATCCGACTTGAAATAGATATTGAAGGCGAAGGTAGAGCTGACGCCGATAACATTATTGGTGCCCTGATGGATGCGGCGAATAAAATTCTTTGGGTTGACGATCGAGTCTCGATTATTCCAGAAATTCAAGTTAAGTGGAAAAAGGCTCCGAAGAAAGATTCTGTGTGGCGTATAAAGATCCAAAAATTGTCGCTACAATAATTTATATGCTTGTAGTGTCTTGCCAGAAATTTGCTACAACCAAGCGGACGGTTCTTATCGTCGGGAGCCCGGTTGCAATCAGTCAAGCCTAAAAAAGATCCTGGAAAGCCCCGCTCATTTTAGGGCTGCATTGCAGAACAGATTTATGCCAACTCCAGCCATGGAAATGGGCACCGCTCTGCATTGCTTAAAACTTGACGGTCGAGATGCTTTTAAAGAGCAGTACGTAATGAAGCCAGAAGGGCTGTCATTGTCTACTAAAGAAGGCAAGGCATGGAAGGCTGAGGTAGGCAAGCGAAAGGTGCTTAGCTGCGGCGGAAAGGATGACCCTTGGGGATCCGTCTTAGGGATGGCTAATTCATTGGATCGACTGCAATGGTTTGACGAGGATCAACCTGACTACATCAAAAACAATGAGGTTTCAATTTATTGGGATTGGCATAACATTAAATGCAAAGCTAGGCTAGACCGGGTCTTAGTAGACGAAGGCATCGTTCTTGATTTAAAGACGACTGACTGTGTAGAGCCTGATATTTTTGCGAAAAAAGTCGTCTCACTTGGATACGATTTTCAGGCAGCGTTTTATGCTCGAGCAGCGGAAGTAGCTTATAAGAAGCCTTTCAAATTTATTTTTGTAGCCGTAGAGAGAAAAGCCCCGTACACCGTTGATCTTTTTGAAGTAGATGATCGCATGATGAGAGAGGGCCTTGCAAAGAGTGATGCTGCCGTCAAAATCTATAGTGCATGTTCTGAATTGGGGAAATGGCCTAATAAAGAGCCGCAGATTAGAAGCCTTACTTATCCTGGTTGGTATAGGGGCTTCAAGCAATCATTTGAAATTCCCACCCCAGACGAAGATCTTTTCTGATGACTAACTACAGCATGCAGCCCGAAGTCCATGAGGCAAGACTGGTCTCAATTACACCTGATACCGAAAAACAGATTGTCTACATGGCAAGAGTCTCGAATCCTAAAAATCAAGAGAATATGGACACCGCTCCTAAATTGATTAGATACTTATTGAAGCATCAGCATGTATCTCCATTTGAAATGGCTACCATGCAAGTAGAGATCAATACGACCCGTGCCATTGCAGCCCAAGTCCTTCGTCACCGCAGCTTTTCCTTCCAAGAGTTTAGCCAGCGCTATTCATCGGCTACTGATTTGCCTCCGATTGGCTTGCCTCATTTGCGTCGTCAAGATCTTAAAAACAAACAGGCCAGCCATGACGACTTGGATCTTCAAGAAATTGACTTAATGAATAAGAAGATACAAAAATTGTATTGTGACATATTTAGTCTTTACGAAGAGCTGCTATCGAAAGGCGTAGCCAAAGAATGCGCCCGGTCTATCCTGCCCCTTGGGACTCCGACAAGAATTTACATGTCAGGCACTATTCGTTCTTGGATTCATTACTTGTCGTGTCGGTCTGGAAAAGAGACACAATTTGAGCATCGCTTAATTGCCTTGTCAATTCTGGATATATTTAAGAAAGAATTGCCTACAGTTTATGAGGCAGTATTTGCCTAATGAAAGCCCAAGCAGTTACTGAGAAGGTCTGCTCTAAGTGTGGAAAGAAAAAATCTTTGCACGAGTTTTGCAAAAATTCTGACGGCAAGCTCGGAAGAAGAAGCCAATGTAAGGATTGCCATAAGAATAAATTTAGTACGTTTGACAATCGCGCGAGATGCCTCGTCAGTCGAGGATGCCTTGACCCATACGGTACACCCGAAGGCCTAAGAAGGTTGTGGGATTCTCAACATTCAGATACTGGGCATTCTTCCGCGTTATCTGGTTTGCCACTTAGGCTGGAGGACGCTTGTATTGATCATTGTCATGAGACTGGTTTAATTAGAGGTTACATATCAAAAAGGGAGAACAGTTACCTGGGATTCGCAGAAAAATTAGACCAACAAATTATTTGGCCTGTTCTGCCAATCTTTGCTTACGATTATATTAATGATATGCCAGCTCAAAAATTCTTCAAGACATTAAGATGAATCACTTTGAGAAGGCCTTTACTGATCATGTAATGCCATCGCGATGGTGCGACTCTTGCAGTGCTTGTCTTCTGGCTCATTATTTTGAAGACCTCAGCAATGACGACGAATTCACTAGTACTTGCATCTATTGTCAAACAAAGGCTTTGGCAGACTACCCCGACAAGCCTGCAGAGAATGAGCAGTAATCCAGAATCTTGGAAAGAGTGGAAGGCTGAGGTTGCTTCAGGGCCAATATATAGCTTTACTCGAGGTTATTCAGTCAATGAGGCTGGCAGGCATGAAAACGCCGAACAATACCGAGCATTTCAGTTTTACATGAATTCAGGTGGGAGCCGTAGCATTGCCGATACTGCTGAGTTTGTAGACCTAAGTCCAGAACAAGCTCGTAACTGGTCCAAAAAATACAACTGGGAAAAAAGAGCGGCTGCATTTGACAAAAAGCAGATAACCGCAGCGTTTAAACAAGCTAATAAGATTGAAAAAACAAAGCAAAGAAAGGCAATCCAAGAATTTCGGCAGGCGAACGAAGATCAAGCTAAATTAATGATGGATGTCAGTTCTGACCTGATGGAGATAATCAAGAAAAGAATCGCCCAAGCCGAGGCAGAAGGTGAAGTCATACCCATGGGCTTAGTTTCTGGATTAATGAGGGCGGCTGCAAACATTAGCGACTCTGGGCGGCAGGCATGGGCAACCTCACTTGGTATTAACGAATTAATGAATGTCGTCGACCAAGAACTTGAAGACTCAAGAAATGATGTAGAAGAGGTCGATGTTTACGAAATTCCTTTGGATGAATAAAAATGTCATCAAAACTTGGTCGCGATTATTTAGAGCTAGCTTCAACAGGTCAAGATCTTGTCGAAGCAGTTAAAAAGAAAAAGGCAAGAAGAGGGCCTGGAAAGGATATTATCTTTTGGAGATTTATTAAAAAGGTATTTCCTCAGTACAAATTCTATAGGTTTCATGCAACAGTCATCAAAGAATTGCAAAGGGTCATTGACGGTGATTGTAAGCGACTCATCTTGCAGGTGCCGCCAAGACATGGAAAATCTCTTCTTGCTTCGCAGCTTCTGCCTGCTGCTTATTTGTTGGCTCATCCTGATAGATACGTCGGAGTCAGTTCTTATTCCGCTGAACTTGCAGAAGGATTTAGTCGAAAAGCGAGAGAGTTCTTCAAAGAAGCTGGAGGGCTACTAAATCCCACCTCTCAGGCCGTCAATGCTTGGGGCACGGAAAGGGGTGGCGGATTATGGGCCGCTGGCGTTGGGGGTGCCGTGACTGGCCGCTCAGGCCACCTTCTCATCATTGACGACCCTGTAAAAAATCGAGAAGACGCTGAGAGTCAGCGGATGATGGATAAACTTAATGACTGGTACACATCAACGCTATACACACGACTTGAGCCGCATGTTGGAGCCATTGTAGTTATTCAAACGAGATGGGCTGAAAACGACATGATCGGGCAGCTTTTGGAGAATGAAGCCAATGTCTCTGAGAAAGGCAGAGAAAATTGGACGATCGTGGACTTGCCAGCTCTATATGAAGAGGAGGATAACAGGCCACTACTTCCTGATCATTGCAATATTATTTCAGACTGGAGAGAATCTCCGGACGAAGCCCTTTGCCCTCAAAGGTATGACAAGGATGACCTAGAACGCATCCGAGAGGCTATTGGCTCTCGAGATTTCGCTTCGCTTTACCAACAAAGGCCTGCGCCTGAAGGCGGCAATATGTTTTCTCCCGAGTGGTGGCAGTACTACAACTGGGATGACACTATCCCAGATTTTCAGCGTGTGATGCTTTCTGTTGACTGTACGTTTACTGACACGAAGAAAAGCGACTATGTTGTTGGAACTGTAGTAGGCCAAGCAGGTAATCGTTTTTACGTTTTAGATATGGTGCGTGAAAAACTAGACGTGATTGGAACTATGTCAATGATCTCAAGGCTTTACCAAAAGCACTCGTTATCAGGAACAGTAATTGAATTAGCAGCGTCTGGATATGCGGTATATCAAATGATGTCTACGAAAGTACCCGGACTTGTAGGATTTAGGCCTGAGAAAAGCAAAACTGCAAGGGCTTCTGGGATTGTCCCAATCGTCGAGGCTGGTAATGTATTTTTACCGGCCAGCTCGCCTTGGCTTGATGCATTTATCAATGAGTTTAGTTTATTTCCGGCTTCCAAAAATGATGACATGGTCGACAGCTTAACAATGGCTATTAACTATTGCAGCCAAAGATCTGCTCCGCAAATGACAGAAGTGACATGGGGCAGAGGAGATAGGGCGATTCCTACTATTGATACAATGATGTAAAGGTTGGAATATTGTGGCTCGTAAGACTCAAAAATTTACGATGTCGCCAGTGCAGCAAAAGCTTGCGTCCGACAACTTAAATCTAGCTAGAAGAGAAGCTTGGCGAATACAAAGATCTACCGGCATAGACTATCAAACTTTGGAGTCAGTTGCCTTTGAAGGGCTTTGCAAGGCGGCGTACAGGTATGATCCAAATAAGCCTCACCCTGTGACTGGCAAAAGCATGAAATTCTCCAGCCTCGCGATCCCAACAATTAGAGGTGAACTGTTGCATTGGGTTCGTGATAAGACATATGCTGTTCGTCTAAGCCATAAAATGCGAGAGCACTGGGTAAAAGGTAGAAAGCTCTTGTATAGGGGTTCTAATGACATAGAGATTGCTGAGGAGCTCGGGATAGAAAGAGAAGAGTGGATGGAAGTTAGAAAGGTTTGTTCAGGGCCACCCTTGGAATTGAAGGATCAAGCAAACCCTACGCAACCACTCGAACCGAACGAATTAAACTTTGCTGATTCATACGTAGAGATTGTTACTAACTCTTTACTTGAGATGGATGACGAGCAGCTTATCAGGGAAATCGCTTTATACATCACAGGTATTGGCAATGTCGTGCCCAAGAAAACTGTCAACAATCTATTGAGAGCACTAGGGTGCAGGGAGACTGACTGGTCTGACAGTGAGATTGACCTTCTAGATGGATGGGAGAAGATGGAAGGAGGCAGGTTGCAAGGCAACGTTTTTTAGATAGATTGGCGTATGGGCATTTCTCAGCGCACAATCCAAGCCATTAAGGATTATTCCTTGGCGGCCATCGTTGAAGAGTCTGGAGGCACTTTAAAACGCTCTGGGCGAGAATTTAACACTCACTGCCTATGGCATGATGACAATTCCCCATCCTTGAACATTGTCGAGGATAAGGGATTTATGTTTTGCCCTGTTTGCAGGACAAAGGCTGATGCTATTGACTACATAGCTAAAAAATATGGCCTTGGTTGGGTCGATTCGGTTGAACGTGCAGCAGACATTGCAGGAATAAGAATTGAAATTGACGGTGAGAATCAACAGGAATATCTTGACAACAGAAAAAAGCGCAAGTCTTTCATAGAAAAGCTTTTAAAAGAGCATCAGACTTACAGGCTTAATCTAAACGATGATCGTGCTGAACGTATTAGACAGCTACTAATCGATCGTGGTATTACCGCGGAAGCATCAAAAGAATTTGAGATTGGGTTTGCTGCAAATGGTTTTTTCTCTGAAAGGATCACGGTACCAATTTTTAATCACAGGAATGAACTTGTAGGCTTTACAGGCCGAACGACAACCGATCAGCATGCCAAGTATAAGAATTCAGAAGATTCAGATGTTTTCAAGAAAAAGACTTTAGTTTTTAATGAGGTACGGGCCAAGCAGCATGCAAGAGAAGCGGCCAGTCTGATTTTTGTCGAAGGGCACTTGGATGTAGTTACCATGTGGCAGAACAACATAAGAAACGTTGTCGCTTTACAAGGTACAGGAGCTCCTGAACCTGAGGTTCTTAAAAGACTAGCTCTTGGGGCAAAGAATTTTATCTTGTGTTTTGATGGAGACAAAGGTGGTAGAAAGGCTTCCGAGCTTTTCATTGGCTCAGCAGGTTCAATGGCTATGGCTGGTGAAATTTCTATCAATGTCGTGAATCTTCCGGAGGGCAAAGATCCTGACGAAATTCTTAGAGCAGGACAAAATCTTTATCATTATATTGCTACAGCTCCTAGTTGGCTTGATTGGATAATTGATACATGGGCTGCAGACTTAGATAAGAGTGACACTGTAAAAGTTACCGAGGTTGAATCTAGGTTAAAGCGTCTTATAGACGGACTTCGTTCTAAAGCTTTAAGAGCTCATTATATAGATAGAGCTGCAAGAGTTCTTGCGAACAATGACAAAGAAGCTATAAGTATTGCTCAAGGCTGGGAGGACAGAGCGGTTGCCTTAAAGAAGACTGAGTGGACAACACGAACCATCACGGAAACAAGAACCATGTCAGAGAGAAGAATGTTGAGGATTTATATCCATAAGCCAACCCTTCGCGATCGATTAAGACAGCTATTGGATTACGTCCATAATCCAGCATTAAGGTGGCTTTCTTTGCGAATCTCGGAACTGGAGTCTCATTCGTTAGTTGATTTGACGCCGCACAGCGTCATGGCTGTGGTTTCCGTGGCAGAACCTCATTATTTGCAGCAACTACGGACGCTAGTAAGGCCAAACGTATGCATAGACACATCTGAAGGAGTGCTAGTCCATATCGAAAAAATACTGAGTCAGGATATTATTGCAAGTGAGCTGCTATTTGAGGATCACAACTCTTGACTCAAAAATTGACAATGTATGTGTCGCTTGAACCAAAGGCTATGTTTAAGATGATTTCATCTACGCGCATTACTGCGAATGCTATTCAAGGGCCTGACATTGCTTTTGACGCGGCGATACGCTTGGGATTAAGAAAACTCTACGTATTCATAAGTTGGTTTACTCGTAAGCCCCTCCTTCGCTAAAATGGGTAGTCTGATCTACTGTTTTATTTGCCATGGAAGCAACTGTTTACACGATGCCAAACTGCCCGTGGTGTGTAAAAGCTAAAAAACTTTTAGATTTAAAGAAAATTCAATATAAAGAAATTGACGGCAAATCAAGTAAATGGCAAACAGTACCTTACATTGAAATCAATGGACGCCCTATCGGAGGCTTTCTAGAACTGTCAAGCTTTTTTAGGGCGAACTTGAGCTAAAAGAGTGCTTTTTTAAAAAACGGCAAACTTAGGGCACAGATTGGTTACTTTTTCTTTGCAAACGCAGTGTCGACAACTCACTTACAGAGTGATTTATATCGACAGCCTGAGTAAGGAACGATTCATGCATGTATGGGCCGAGACGGCTGCAGATGCAGTAGTGAAAGCACAATCAATTCTTCCATCTTGTGTCGAGGTATGCAATGTTTCCATCCAGCGTTAGTACAACTGACCCGGTACTGCTTTCGAATTTTATCATTGCAGTACTTGTTGGCATTATGTTCATTTGCTGGCCTAAACAATCAATCATTGCCTGCACTTTAATTTCACTGAAGATTCAGATTTTTATTTTAAATTATAAGCTAAAATGGTTTGCATGGCAGCAATATAGAAAGCTTGTGGAGGTTTGCAAGGAGTATGGGCTTCCTCACCCAGGCAATTTTCTGTACGTAAACATCTGGGACAGGCTAGACAACGATTGATATATTGGAATAGTAAACATTAGTCTTATGTACAAAAACTTAAACAGCCATCAGCACAGAGAGGGTCACGTTATGGGCCGCAGGCCTAAAAAAACTTCTATTGGCAATGGCAATCGTAAGCGAGGATCAGCAACACGCAAAAAAGTTTATCGTGGTCAAGGCCGTCGTTAATTAATTAATTCAAATGACTTGCAAAAAACAGGAACAAGATTGTCAGTGTAAGAACAAAAAATGTCCAGAAAATCCCGCGCCGTTAGATTCGTCTAATAGTTCTTCGATTTTTTGGACTAGGTTCTGCGAAGAAACACCGTGGGAGCCTGAATGCAAACTTTTTGACCTGTAATCATGTTTAAGTTTTTACAAAGGAGAAGGTCTAAAATGTTTGAGGTGATTTACAGATATGGGTCCATCGACTCTTACGGCAGGGGGCCTTGGTATGGCAGGGCCAAGATTGAAGCTCGTGACCAAGATCATGCGGCAGAAATCTTTGATAGCAGCTATCCCACAGTCACAAGAACGGGAATCGTGACAGCCGATTAGTTTCTTGAAAGATCTTGCAAAAGCTCTATCTTCCGCTAAATTGAATAGGCATCCTCTACTTACGCGCTTTAAATAAATGAAGGAATTTTTGAGTACTGCTCCATCTGCAGAACCGGTTTTTTATCGCACATATAGTCGCCGCAAAGAGAATGGTTCGCGGGAAAATTTTGAAGAGGCTATGACCCGCACGGTCGACGACCTTGCAAGGATTGGGAACTTCACAGAGGAAGAATACGAACTTGTGAAGCGTGAAGCTTTGCAGCAGCATGCCTTCCCTTCTGGCCGCGCTTTCTGGGTGGCCGGTACAGCCTGGAGCAAGAAACAAGCTAATTTTTCCGGCTATTACAACTGCACTTCGACTCATATCGAAGATTTGAGCTCATTCGGGCTTCTAGTGGACCTGGCCATGCAGGGGTCTGGGACTGGAGCTGTTCTCGAGCAGCATGTAATTGACAAACTGCCTGAGGTTCAGAACAGAATCGACATTGTTGAGGTAACACCTGTTGGCACCTATCCGAAAGACACTAGGCACGACGAAACAAGAGTTGATACCGTCTTACCTTCTGGACTGGTGCAAATCCATGTAGGCGATAGCAGGAAGGGATGGCAAGACGCTTATCAGTCTTTGATTGACTTGGCTTTTGAAGGGATTAGCTCAAACGTAGGCTTAATCAGGCTCCACTTAGACCTAGGAAGCGTTCGACCGGCTGGAGAGCGTCTTAAGGGGTTTGGTGGCACTGCTAATCCTGTCAGGCTAGAGGAGGCTTTAAAGAAAGTTGTGGATGTACTGAATGACGCTCAAGGCCGAAAGTTGACGTCAGTGGAAGTATGTCTCTTAATTGACGAAGCAGCAACTGCCGTGGTTGCGGGCAACATTCGCAGATCCGCAGGGATGCGGCAGTTTAGTCAAGATGATGCTGAGGCCTGCACCGCCAAGCTAGGTCTTTACAAGCAAGATGAAAATGGCACTTGGAGCGTAGATCCTAAGAAAGAAGCTCTCCGCATGGCGAATCATACTCGCTGTTATCACACCAAGCCTTCGATCGAAGAGATTACAGACGCTGTCACTAAACAGTTCCAATCAGGAGAAGGAGCTATTCAATATGTACCTGAGGCTATTGCGAGAGCTAATGTAGACATCTTAAGTCGACCTGAGTATCGCGACTATTTTCTAAAAGTATATACTGAACAGGGGAGAGAACCGGCTCGGACTTATCTGCATCACTTGGCGGCAATGGTGCATGGTTGCGATATCGACAACAGAGAGATGGATCACAGAGTTGATCGATATGGACTAAATCCATGTGGTGAAATTATTGGCAGGGACTTTCATTGCAATCTTGCTGAAGTCCACTTAAATACAATTCATCCGGGTGATATTAAGACACAGCAGAATGCTTTTGAGGCGGCAGGCTTGCAGGTGGCTGCTCTGCTTAATCACGAATTTATTCACGAACGTTACCAATATTCGAGAGACATCGATCCCATCGTCGGAGTGAGCTTCACTGGATTGTTTGACTTCCTGGTCCATGCACTGGGGTCTGATTGGCTTGATTGGATGATGGAAGGTCGTCCGGATGATGGGCGTCGTTCAAGAGCATTCATGGCTACTGAGCAAATGTACTTCCGTCGCTGGAGAAACTCTGCGCACAAAGGTGTAAAAGACTACTGCAAGTCTCGAGAACTTCGAGTTCCAAATCGTATAACAACTGTCCAGCCAGCAGGGACTAAAAGTCTATTGACTGGGGCTTCGAGTGGCTGGCATCCGCCTAAGGCGCAGCGCTTCATCCGTCGGATCACTTTGGGCGTTCATGATCCTTTGGTCCCTGCCTTGATTGAATACGGATACAGCGTCATTCCTGCTCAATCAGCTCGAGACGATGAAGGCAAACTTTTGGATGACATTGCAGATCCTCGAGTACAGGAAGTGTTGGTTGAAATTCCAACTGAAGTGAGCTGGGCGAACCTCCCTGGATGCGACGATCACGACCTAGCCGACCTGCCTGCAGCAGCTCAATGGGGCCTTTATATGCAAGTACAGGCTTGGTATACAGACCACAATACTTCTGCCACGATTGAATACAGGGAAGACGAAATCGACGCGCTTTCTAAATTAATCCATCAAGACATTCAAAATAACGGTGGGTACATCTCTGCAGCATTACTTGCTCGCTTTGATGTCGATGGCGGGACATTTCCTCGATTGCCCTTCGAGCCAATTTCAAAAGAAAAATACGACTCCTTAATGGAAATTCAATCAGTGTCCCAAGACGAGAACGTGAATTTTCTTGACATACTCGATAAGTATGACAGCACAAGCTGGAGCATCGAGTCAGTAGCAGGTTGCACTAATGCTGCATGCCTAGCCAAAGCGGAATCCGAGGAACGAGTAGCAGAATGAGATGGAACGAAAAGCATGTCAACAAGTTAGATTATCCGGACAATATGAAGCTGCAACAAGCGCTTGATTCTTTCAGGAGTCAATACACTTGGTATGAACAGCAAGTAAGACTGAACAAAAAAATCCCTATTGATACGGGAGTTGTTCAGCATGCTTGGGACACCTTTTTAAAGCTAAGAAATGAGCACGATCGTAGACTTTCAAATCCGCGAACTTTGCAGGGGACAAGGCCTGGTAGAGCCTTTTGACCCGTCAATGATCAACCCTGCGTCGATCGATGTAACTCTTGGCTCTGAAATGTATGCAGAGACTCGTGAGTGTACCTTTGAAAAGCGAAAGATACTAAAAGAAGGTACTTGGATCTCACCTGGGGAATTTTTCTTGGCTCACACCGCAGAGATGGTGCGAATTCCAAACAGCATGGAATGTCAGTTTCAGCTTAAATCCAGCCGTGCTCGCGAGGGCTTCCAGCATTTATTGGCTGGTTATATCGACCCTGGATTCAATGGCAGAATTACATTGGAAATTAAAAATGTAAATAGGTTCACTCCTTTGAGAATTTGGCCTGGACTGAAGATGGGACAACTTAGATTTGCCAACCTGTCCGAAATGCCATTGAGAGGCTATTCCCAGACAGGCCGATACCACGGAGACATGGGTGTCTCCCTCTCAAAAGGTTGACAAGGGATTGACCTTTGACTTTCTGCAGCTAAGATTGAGATGTACTACATATGGTACTACTGTCGAGTCAGGGAAGTTGAGGTTACTAGGCCCTGCTAACGCAGGGTCTTTTTATTTTGCACGGCAACCTATAAAGATCGGGATGGCGCGATGCCTTTCTGTATCACTATTCAGAGCATGACGCTCACCACATCGCAGCGATTGCAATGCACGGAATCTCTCATCCGACAACAGATCCTGGGCTGGTCTCGTACCACCGTCCGGAATTACTGCGTCTGTTGCCTCAATTAGAGCAAGCCTATGATTGTTGGACGATCATGAATAGCACCGGGCTGGGCTCGGCAAAAGAGAAGTATCTGCACAAGGAACCCGCAGAGCCGATTGGTGCTTATAAAGCACGTTTAGACAGGTCTACATATACTCCGATCTATAGAGATGCGATCAAGTCCTACGCCGGATTGCTAAGCCGTTTCAAGATCGTCGACGCTCCAAAAAGCATGGAAGCGAACAATGCAAACGTAGACATGCAAGGCTCTAGCATGCAGAGCTTCATGACTATGTGTGATGAACTAACTTTGCGTGACGGTGGCACTTTCATCATGGTGGACATGATGCCTGACAATGGAAATGATAATTTTTTCGATCAGATGGACGATGGCCGTCATCCATATTTTATTTCAATCAACCGAGCTGATGTAATCAATTGGAGCGTAAGCTACGAACGTGGAATGGAAAGTGTCGACCAAGTCACGGTAAGGCAACTTCGTACTATCCCTGATGCTGAAAATCGTTTCGGATCAAGGGTAGAACCTATTTATTATGTATTGACACCTGGCAAGGTTGAAAGCTTTAAGCTTGTCAAAAGCGATGTAAACCGCTGGGAAAATCAAAAGATTGACGAAGCTGCCACGTCTGTGCCAATTGTCCCCTTGGTTTGGTACGGAGCCACTACAAGTAGATTTGCGCAAGGTGACCTTCCTATGGATGGCCTAGCAGATCTCAGTATTCAGCATTATCAGATGCGATCAGATTTAGCTGAATTGCTACATAAATGCGCCATGCCAGTGCCTGTAAGAAAAGGTGCTCCAGTTGGCCCTGACGGAAAGCCAGCGCCGTTAATCCTTGGGCCAAATACTGCCGTCGACCTGTCTGGTGAGTCTGGAGACTTTAGCTTTGCTGAGCCTACAGGCAGGAGCCTTGAACGGCATCAGAAAGAGATTGAGCATGTAGAAGAACTCATGGATCGTAGCTCTTTGAATTTTTTATATGGAGCTAACATTAAAACCGCTACAGAAGCCTCATTGAGGGCATCACAGGTCGCTTCCAGTGTTTCTGCACTGATCAGGAATAAATCAGCAATGTTTGGAGTACTTATTCGCTTGTGGTCTTGGTACTCAGGCGAGCAGTCAGATATCACTAAAGAGTCCGGCATTTCGATTAACGACTCATTAATAAACAAGCCTCTAGGAGCTTCTGAGATGGCGCAACTGGTCAACCTTTACTCGCAAGGAATCCTTTCTAGAGAGACCATCTTAGACGAGCTGCAACGTGGTGGTGTGCTTGATCCAGATTTGATTGTTGAAGAAGAGTTGCTCCGTATCGAAGAAGATAAACCGGTTGAAGAGCCTGTAGCCGAACAACCAACAGAGGATCAGGAGCCTGAGTCAGTAAAACCAAACAATCTTGAGGATGCTTCGTAATCAACTTGTTCATTACACTTGTTATATGAATCACACAGATCATGGAAGAGACCGCAAAAATTATCGGGCGGTTTCAGTTTCATCCTGACAGGGCTTCTGAGTTCTCAGATGACGGCACTGAAATCGTCGAAGTAGAAGTTGACACCATGGAAGAATTCATTGACTACTGCACCGAATTTGAAAGTGCTCTGATCGATGCGGTCGTCTTTTTCAATGGTCAAACTATTTCGGTTAAAGACTTTCCGATGACTGCCTAAGAATTGGTTGTCTGACTGGCGAGCAAGTACTATGATTGCGCAATGATGCATCAATACGGCAAAAAGATTAGATCCCATGGCGGCTCTTTCGTCTACGTAGTGCTTGGGCCGGTATGTCGCCTGTATGACAGAGAAGAATTACCTTGGCCGTCTTGTTCAATTCAATGGAAAGGCAAGCAACCTTCATGGCGGCGCATCGGAAAGAGGCTAATCCCCGACATATCTGCGCAACGATGCCCGAGCTATTCTGTGATTGGTATCGACGCCGTAGGCAATAAATGGCACCAGATAATGACTATGTATGATCAAAGGCTTGCAGGAGAAGAAAAAGAATGGTGGTATTCAAAAAAGATGGCTAAAATGAATTAAAAGCAAACCAAATGAACATTTCTGAAGCCTGTAGGACTCTTGCATTTCATATTTTAGATTTAGATTCATCGGAAGACATGGCGTTGACCTGGGTCAAAAGGGAAATGATTGATATGCTCGAGAGGCCTGACAACCGCAAGGTCTTGGAAAACGACTGGCGCGAAGAATCTTGTGATAAGATCGTAGAGAATCCATGGCTCCAAGAGCTCGTGGAACGCTACAACCAAAAACTATAGGATTCAATCCCCATGGCACGATCAAGTAGGCGCAGGACTCAAGTAATCGCAGAAAAAGTCGAAAGCTTCTGCAACTCACCCAGTCAGTTCTGCTCAGGCACTTACAACGAGTTTCAATTCACCGTCGGCACTCGTGATCTTGAAGACTCCGCAGGGCAGTCTAAATATTTAGACATTAGCATCAAAGGCAATAAGATCTTTTCTATTCTTTGCGATCAATCCGGCAATCCTAGCGTCGTTCAAGTAACCAACGGTGATCGATTGGCTTATGGAGGCAACCCTAGCAAGCTCACCAGGGAAACATTAAATGGACTCCTCGATATTGTCGGTGACATTGGATTAATACCTATGGGCGTCCGCGTCTTTAATGCTCCTCGCACCAACCCTGGCATTGATGCCTACTTCATCGGTAGTGGCGATTACAGAAAACCCTTGAACAGGCACCATCATGAATGGTTTTTATACAAAGAGCCTGTCACAGGCCATTTATTGATAGTCTGAGGAATTCTAGATAAAAAATGAAGAACTTAGGACCAGTCTGCTGGTAGACTTAAATTGAAGCGTCCGTAATGGTTGATACCATTATGCAGCCCGACTCAGACTATAGGACGGGGGTCTGAGCACCGAGGACACTTGCTGTGAACTTCCTCTCTATCATCCAAAAAGCACAAATCAAGCGCAATAGCGTCAAGCAAGCGCAACTCCTGCAGCTAAAAACTTACAGGGGAGTGCCTTACAACAAAGTAAATGTTGGCAAGGGAATGAAAGGAGTAACCCTGAATTATCGGGGTCTTGATTACATCTGCCAGTGACCGAATTAAGGTCTGCATAGCCCCTCCGGGGGCTTTTTTATTGCCTTCTTAGCCTCAGGTAAACTGTAATGTCCTTTACACGAACTCTGCCTCCGATAACGACGGTTTAAAAGATTCCAAGAGCGGCTTGAGAAACCGCTTTTTTTTATTGCTACAATGATTAATATAGTGCAAACAATGCAGCAACCTTTTTGTGCTTTGTTGAGAGTTTCTTTAGCTCATAATCATCAAGTGAATGAATCATTGCAGCAGAATCAGCAACATCTTTGTAAAGAAGAAGACTTTATTGTGACTTCAGAAGTCATACATTGTGTGTTTCAGGTTCCTTTTCAAGAAGTAAGCCACTCCATAGTGTCATGGTTGACGGCCAAAGGCTTTAACAGGTCCGACATCCTAAGTGTTTATTTTGACTATTAGCAGATGTAATCTGTCCAGCGGTCACGCTAACGAGCAAAGTAGGCTAAGCTTGTTCCGAGCCGTAAGGCTTCACCTCAATCTAATTATCTAAATCAAATTCAAAATGATTGCGATGAAACGTTTCATGGACAGGATCGACGACACATGTGACGCAGCTAGCCTCCATTTGCATGTGACAATTGATTCTTTCACTGAGCTGCAAAAATTGTGCTACAACAAGGAGGGCAAGCCTTCTCCTGCAGTACCAGCTAAGGAATGGATTGACGGCTTACGTGAAGACGTCGACGAGCTCAGTAGGCAGCTTGCTCTTATCTCCTCTGCTCGAGAGATTATGGAACGCCACAGCTATGTTTGACAAGTGACAATGGGCGTCAAGGGCATCCCCCATCTGTGCCTTGTGTAAGACCCAACCCAAATTCTAAGGGCTTGCTTTTTTTGCCTTCTAGCGGTTACAATCGTGAAGTAGCCAAGGCTCAAAATGTTTTACGTCGCTTCTATCACCTTCACATCTGCTTCCGGCAAGCCAGGACGCCGTCAGTTCCTTGTTGACAACCCTTCGGACATAGTTCGTTGTGGAGTCAGTCTTGTTGGCCGTGTTGGCGGCGACAACGTGCGCGTAAAAGGCTGGAAGTCTTCGAGTCATTTCAATTAATTTTTTCTGACACACAAAGGATCAAATCCACAAATGCTTTACGTCTACAGCAACCGTTTCGACCCATGCGAGCCTGACCGGCATGAGGTTATTCGTCAAATCATCGAAGCCGCAGGATCTCAATTCGTAAATGTTAAATTTCGGAAAGTCGATGGTTCCGACCGCGACATTACGTTTAATCCGAAAGACAAACGCGAAGTAAAAGGGACTGGAACACCCTGCAAAGATCCAAACATTTTCAAGGTTCGAGAGGTGCAAAACAAGGAAGAAAAGTCAACGGTGTGGAGATCTTTTGATGCTCGTCGTGTCATCAGCATCTCCAGCGGTGGCTCGACAGTCTCCTTCGACTAACACATAATTTTTTCTTATCAATCACCCCAATAAGACAATGCCGATGCTCAGCCGAACTAATGCCGAAAAAAAAGGATACAAAATCTTGACAGGGCCTCGAGGTGGGTCATATGTCCTGACATCGGGAGGCGCAAAGATCTACATAGAGAAAGAGATCGTAAATGTAATTAAGATCAAACCTAAGACAAGACCTTCGCGAAAGTATCGTGCCCCGAGGGGAGCATATGGCAGATTTTTACAGAACAACATGGCAATCGCCTCTTAGACTTAGGTAAATCTGGTACACAAGCAAAAGATGCAAGACCTTGTCTTCCATCGTGAACGAACGTTCCGGAAAACTCCAGGTGTTCATTTTGGAGACATCAGCGTTCCGTTGTCTAATGGCTGCGACATCGTTGAGCATTCTGGATATGCGATCAGTCCGCCCATGAAAGGTGAGACAAAGCAGTGGTACCGCCATAAGAATCAAATCGACAACAACCGAGTCATTAAAGGCGCAAGACTGTTTGAGCTTTTTTACGAAGGGTGGGAACATCCGCATTGGTTTGTTTTCCTGAACGAGCACACAGGAGCTCTGCAGATCCCTAAGAATTGCTATCATCGATCGATTTCAGGTGTAGACGGCAGCCTGTTGATCAATCATGCAATTAGAACTGCTAAATATGACGAGGAAAAAGAATTTGTACCTCACTTGTTGCAAATCAATTATCCATTAACACCTCGGTATTATAACGTATCTTCAGACAGGGCAAACAATTTCATTAAATATGGTCTCTTCTCATAGTCTGGCACTGTTTGGCAGCGCATTTCTTATTTTCATTCTGTTCACCGGAATTATTTTTTCATTCAGCAGCTACGTTAAATGACTGAAGAATCTAGCACGAGTGAAATGATGAGGGACGCAGCCCAACTGGCTGACGAAAGAATCGAAATTTTAAGTAATGCAGAGACGATTGATTTTATTAGAGAATTTGTTGAGATCCTTGCCGAGAATGAATTGATTGTTGCTGGGCCGGATACAGCTACTGAAAGTGTATACCTTGCTTTACAATCTCTTTATATTTGTGAGTTGTTTAAGAAGGCTTTCGTTAAAGGCTATGAGGCCACTGACAAACATTTGAAAAAAATTGAAGATCTAAATCGGCAGTTTAAATTGTAATCCTGACAATAGTTGCATGAGGCTTTGTCGTTGATAATCTTGCAATGTTGCTATGGAACAAATCCCTTTCACCGTCTGCTGGCTTGATCAGCACATGACTAAACATTATGTCGTGATCGAAGCGTCTTCTGCAAAGGAGGCCAGGTTTATGTTTTTGGAATCAGATCGAGCTCTTATGCAAAGCCCAACCAACATCATTTACATTGTTCCTGGTGGCATCAAATGAAACTTTTAAATGTCAACGCCGACGAAGGGTTTATTCGCCTGTTTGGAATTACTATTGCTTGGGCAAATTCCTGCAGGACTTCTTACGGCGATCAGGATCTGTGGGGCTGTTTTTATATTTGTTATGATGATTGGTGTTTGGAATTTGGTGAAATCGATAATGGTGTAGGTATCTTTTTTACGCTCTGTGAGGATGGCCTGGAGGAGCCTGTAGTGCTTTGGAGGCCGTGGTCGGATGCTATCCCGTACATGGAGTGCCAGGACTGCCCTTGAAGGGCTTTACGTGGTGTCTTGACATATTCGACCATATCCCATATTATTCAGGAACGATCAACACAGATCGTGATCAATCACAATGGACCGGATCCCATGAATCCTTTTGTTTCATTCGGCGCTAGCCTCGTTTGCGTTTTGGCATCGATGGCCGTTTCAGCTCAAGCTGTTAATTCTGCCAGCAAAAGTTACGTTGAATCTTACAAGCTTGAATTTTTAGGTAGCAGATGTGACGCCGGTTACTCTTGCGCATGCCGTGCTCTTTCAAGGGAAACTAATGGTCAGTGTGCCTCTCCTAATGCTTCATATGGCTGCAGGTTTGATTCTTTGGACTAAGAAGGTAATGCACTAGGAACGGTGATCTCAACCTTGCTGACAAATTCTTTTAGATTTTTTTGTGAATACTCCAGCAACAATGGATCTGCACTGACCTTTGCTGCAGCATATGAATTAACAAGAGCAACAAGAATTTCCTTCAATTCAGCAGGTGTTTTGACTGCAGACTCTTTCTTGTTATCAGCTTTCTGTGTCTGAGAGGCCATGAACTTTTTTTCTTTGGCCAAATAACATTCCAATTTTTTTCTTTTTTCTTTTTTTTGGACAAATAGTCCACTGTTTTATACGACAAATTGTCCACCGTCATGCGACAAATAGTCCAACGCCGTTCGACAAATTGTCCACTCCGTAGTATATAGTTATATATATTATATATATATTAATATAACAACCAATATAAGAAACATAACCCTAAAAGGCTTTTACCTCCCTCCATTCGCTCTCCATTCAATCCAGGTTCTCTTGATCCTGGTCATTACTCATAATCACTTCCTGTATTTTTTATGGTTGTTTGTGGTCTGAATGGCTTGTTTGTGGAAGAAATGTTAAGAACTACATAAGTACTCAGATTTTAAGGGGTGGGGAAATGTTAAAGTATTGATGGCGAACCCTACTTCGCTCTCTAAGGTATCTGTACGGCTTCAGAAGGCCTTTTAAGCACTTTGCAGGTATATGGACATGGTCGGGGTGTTTTCAGAAGCCTTGTAGACGATCCTGAGAGGGGCAATATGACGGTCGACGAACTGGCACAGGTAAATTTTTGTAACACGCAGACCCGTGATAGTGAATGAAATGACCTACTTGCTATTGAGACTCATTATCAATAACGCAGAACGCGATCAGGCCGGGGATAGCGCGACGGGTGAAAGTTTTTTGAACCTCTGGCGTGTTCGCAGTACTTGCCTGAGGAGGTAACCAGACTGGCTGATCTCGTGTCCACAGCGGAGAATCCAAACCGTTACCGGTTCGGCTCCTGAATCATACCACGGCACCGGTCATTTTTTTATTTTGTAACATTTATTTTTATTTTTCGTTTTCTTTTTCTTGCTCTTCTAAATGGTCTCCATATCTTAGAACGAATAGGTAATCGTCCTGTTCGTCTGGCGTCATCTCGTTCCAGGCAAAGTAGCCCTCGAGCATTTCATTTAAGTCCATAAAGTAATAAGATAAAAAGAGAATCAAGAAAGAATAAATTAGCCTGGATCGTTAAATGCGGCCCATCATTTTGTCATCAATTAATTGGGCTAACTCATCGGAAGGCAGGTAAGTTGAAAAGAGGTTCACGAGATCCTCGTGCTGCATACAGTGAAACAGTCTGTGGGCGTCGTCGCGAATATCCTGAGGCAACATGCCCTCTGATTGGTAGGGTTGATTGAATTCGAAAGCCATGGATCAAGTCCTGTGTTTTTGACTCTCTTAATCTACAGCATCACGGCCCTGGTGGCCGGAGTGTTGATAAAACTTAATGATTAGGATTGCTCATGTTACAGTTTTGTAATGTTAAGGTTTGTGACAGTTTGGGCTTTGTAAATTTTTGTGACGATCGGTGATAGTGATATGCGGAGCATATCACCTATTTTGGTACGTTTGTACTACCCGATAATGAGAATCATTCTCACTAGTACACTTGTACTACCCAGGCTTATTGCGACTCATTTGCAATTGTTATTGAGAATGAGAATGGGAATCATTATCATTTGCTAAATACAAAAAAAAGGAGCCGATTAGGCCCCTTAAATGTTATTAACTGTTGTGATCAATATCCCATAAAGTCCAGAATTTTTTTGCCGTTAAATGTAGCCTCCATTCCGTTTTGAATTTGTGTCACATAGTCAGTGCCATGTTCGGCTAGTAACTGATAAACAACGCGCGGCGGTAAATTACCATTTTGGTCAGTGTGATAAAGTACAGAATCACGGAAAGATTCAAATTCGTGCATAATTAAGCGCCGCAGGGTTTGCAATAGTTCCGAGCCGTAGATTTGCTCATTTTGATTTTATCAGCGATCTGCTGATAGGTGCAACCGTAGCCGCGCATTCTGCGAGCTCGTTGTGACTTACTCTCGGTCATCCAAAGTAGTAGAATCACCGGCAAAGTGCAGAGAGTAATGAGAAGAACAAGTGAGAGGGAGAAAGTCATAAATAGTAGGGGGAGAGAAAAAAGATTTTAGCCCCCAGATTGGGGGCCTTGATTGTTAGAAACTGTGAAAGTCTTGACAGTGTGAGTTCCAGGCTGCTTCACCTTCTATTTCCTGTAGAAGGGTCTGGAGCTCTGAGAGGGTCTCACCACCGCCGAGGATGGCGTTATGCTCTTTCAGTCTTGCGGAGAGCTCGTCGTAACGTTCGTTGTCCATGGTTTAAACCTTTAGGATGTTTTTGTGCGGTTGTTTGCCGCTCCTTAATAATACAGCCTAAGGGGACGAATCCCCCTAGACTTAACAATTCTTTAATATTCGGGCTGATCGGGACGGTATCCCATGGCCTCGGTTATGTATTGGGCCTGCCTGAAATAGGCTTTTTCCCTGGCTCTGAGTTGATCGTAGCGGGTCCAGAAATCAAAATCCTTTTGCCAGAACTGCGATTGTTGAGCGGCCCAATCCTGCCGTGATTCAAACTTCACAATTGTTTTCATGGTTTAAACCTGTAGGGTGAATTTGCGCGGTTTGTTTTCCGCTTCTCTACATTAGCGACAAAAGGAGCCGATCCACGGCCCCTGTTAACAATTCTTCACACTTTGTGAATTCGTCGCCAGCAGACCCAAGTAATGGCCTGCAATTCATAAGTCTTAACATTGAGCATTCTCGCCGCTGCTTGATAATCTGCTTTTATATTTCGCCGTAATTTAACACCGATTGAGGGAACATTTGCGAGGGTGATTCTATCACCTAGCCACACCGAATAGGCGTGCCCGTCAATACAAACGTCGTCAGAATCTCCAGCGATACAATTGAAGAATTCTTGCAATTTAGGCCCGTTAAGTATATTTAACAATTCGTCCCTATCTGTTACATTATCGACCAGAATGCGGGCGGCTTTCTTTTTGCCTGCTCCAAATGTGCAAACCTTAAGGTTTAGTAAGTCGTCAAGATTGCCACCGCTTGAAAATACTTTGACCATAGATTCAGCGTCGACCTTATTACGTTCCCACTTATTTCGTGGGCTAAGTGAGGCGATCACAGCCACAATCGTGAGCCTGTCGATTGAATAAATCTCAGCTAATTGTTGAGCGTAATTATTAGCGGCTTGATACCAATCGAGGCCAGAATTAATGTCTGACTGACTGGCTAAATTGTAGACTGCAATAATAGATTTAACGCCGTCGTGCTTCTTACTTTTTTTTGGCATGGGATCGTGTCCTGTAGGGGTGAGATTGGGAGGATGATTTAGTGGGCTTGGATGTTATTTTATCCCACTGTCGATGGTTTCGCTTGCCTGTGTTCCGAGACTCTGAGGCTACGGAGAGCGCCACCAGTAAGCCTAGCGCCATCAGCAAGGGGACACCCTCGCGCTGAGAACTAGGGAGGCAGCAGCCAGGGAGAGGAGCGAGAGGGACAGCAGGGGAGAGACTGAACAGCACGAGGCCATCAGTAACATAGTCGCAATGAATCGTAACATTGGGGGGATCGTGTCCTGTGGGAGTGAGTGAACAACAAAGAAGAGAAAAAAGTTTCCCCTTCGATCACTACACTAGGCGCAACCGAGCCAGGATCGAGGATCCTTTAGTATGTCTTAACAATTTAAATATTAATTATTGTTTAATTATTGTTGTCAGCAGGGAGACCGAGCATACTGTCACAATTCGTAACATATCCTTAGTATGAGTATAAGTACTCAGGGCACGAGCTACTTGCTAATGAGAGTCATTATCAATACCAGGCCGCAGCTAATGAGAGTCAATTGCAATAAGGGGCCCCCACCCCCGACTAGTACGCCTGTACCACAAGGCTGCCCCCTCTGAAAATTTTTCAAAAAAACTCAAACGAGGTCACGGAGCCAATCACGTTCTTTAGGTTCTAGTAGCATGATAGAACGATTCATGAAAGTTTTAGATAATTTCGGATCCATGGTGTGATAGAAGTGAGCGAGTAATTGTTTAGTAGCGATAGATGATTTACAACGAACGGATAGGAGCAGGGAGATAGAGAGGATTACTAGGGAGTGTTCAGAGAAGTGAACAGTAGAAAGTGGATCAACAGGTTTAGTGGGCATAGTGGTAATCTAGGAAGAAGTAAATGAATGCCTGACGATGACGTTAGACACGAGTGGGAATTGGGTAAGTGGGGATGATTTACGAATTATTGAATGTTTAGGGGTACCATTCGGGAGCTATACATTAAAGTGTATCCAAGATTGTGCTAATCAGTTAGAGGATATGAGTGGGGATGCAGTTACTAATGTACGTGCGGCATTAGATGAATATGAGACAGCAAAGAGTGCTAAGACTACGCAAGATTTAAGTGAGAAGGAAGGGAAGGCATTAGTGAAGGCTGATGTATTGGAGTGGGAAGTAATTGATGGAAGTGTGAGTGGGTTAGAGAAGGAGTTATTTCGGAGTAGGGGTGAGGTAGCACAGTATTTTGCATTTTGCAGTTGTTTAGATGGGTTAATGGGGAATTATTTGTCTGGTGGCACGCCATTGATCAGGTCATAAAGTTAGATATAATTAATTAGTAGTTACGAGGGCAGTTTAATGGGGATGACGAAGGGTGAGCGGGAGGAGCTTGTCTTTAAGCTTGCGAAGGACCGTGTCAGTAAGCTGAATCATGCTGGGATGTTTGCTATGGCAGTAGACCAGATGTATGACTTGTTGATGTTGGAGACAGATGAGCAATTGTTAAAGGTTTCTTTAGGATATGCACCAAAGAAGAGAAAGAGAAAGGTGTAGGTGTTGCCGACGAGGGTAAGTGGTGATATGATGAGTCGAAACAATTTTGAGCAACTATGACAAAAGTTCTACAGCGTTCGCCACACGGTAAAAAGAACAACGGTTGGTGGATTGTCACTGATGGTAATATTTTTTGGGGGCAGGCAGCTAAGCCTGGTTATGGTTACGGTCCTTCTGTCGGATTCGATACCAAGGAAGAAGCCGTTGAATTCGCTGTGTCCGAGGGACTATTTTCCGAATAATGCATCAAAACCAATAGTTGGAACAATCAAAGGTAATGAATGAACACCAACAATGCGGACTTTTGCGCCAAGGGCCTTGGTTGCTTGTGAGTACAGCGGCAGAGTTCGAGACGCATTGATCCAAAATGGATTTGATGCGATGTCGTGTGACCTGCTGCCTACAGATGTAGATGGTCCCCATTATCAAGGTGATGTCTTTGATGTCATAAATGATGGGTGGGATTTGATGGTTGCTCATCCTCCGTGTACTCATTTAGCAGTATCGGGAGCTAGATGGTTCCATAAGAAACAAAAAGAGCAGGCTGAAGCGTTGGAGTTTGTTCAACGGCTACTTGATGCTCCTATTAAATACATTGCTTTAGAGAATCCAGTAAGTATCATCTCCAGCCATATCCGCAAACCAGATCAAATTATTCAGCCTTGGCAGTTTGGTGATGGGGTTACTAAGAAAACATGCTGGTGGCTTAAAGGTTTGCCTCCACTCATACCCTCCAACATTGTTGAAGGTAGGAGTAATGAGATACACATGATGAGCCCTGGCCCTGATCGCTGGAAAAAGCGGAGCACAACATTTCAAGGCATCGCTGACGCCATTGGTAGTCAATGGGGATCTTTTGTACTTAATGAATTTCACTCAATCAACTGACTGTAATGCATCAAAACCAATTTGAAGTTCTTGTTACCCTTGAGAACAGGAAGCTAATCGAGCAAGTCAATCGTGGCGTAGAACTAGATAACTACGTTTCTCTGCATTGGGAAGAGATTGCTAAAATTCAAAAGCTATTACGTGCGGCAACACACACAGAACTGGCTAACATTCTTGATGAACTGCTGGGAATTCAGTCATCATAACCATAAAGAATCTTAAGAAAACATAAAAAAGGTAAAATATCTGCAATTAAATTCGTTTGCCATGCCTATTCATCCTGAAATGGCTGACGGGCCACACGCTGATGTCATTAAATTTGCGGAATCCCAGCAAGTAGTGGACGTGTGGTGTAAGGGATGCAATGCATTCCGAAAAATGAATGCAAAATACGCTAAATATTTGCAAGGTGAGATCGAAAGCTGCGGTCTTTGCCGTCAATAACTGTTGGAAAGCTAAATATAAGCGATCAATTTAGATGGCATCTCCTTTAGCGCCTTACAATAACGGACGACTATTGGTGCCTGGTCAGGGTATTGTGTCCATTGTGAATGGCCGATATGTAAGGGCAGATTCAGACAGTTATTTGGTTAAATTATTCATAAAAAGGACACAATATACAGGAGTTAGCAGCGGATCAAAGCCTTTACCCTTGTCGTCCCAACTCGATGGCAATATGTTGCCTGGTGCGTCTGGAGATCAGTTTTATTACCGTGGATATGCGCTCGAGTATGTAATTGTTGATTCTGCGTGGGATTTAAACAGCTCATCTGAGTCTGGCCTCATTTGGAATAGCGTAAATCAGCAGTTTGATTGGATGTCTCCAGGTACTGAGTGTAAATTTCGGATTGGCAACGATCCAATCATGCCGACAGCAAAAATTCAGCGTTCCAGTGGTGTTTTTGGCGGTCAAGGCATTGATAACATCATTTATGAGCAGATTGATGGTGTCGAGATTCAGATTACTGGCGGGGAGGTACAGAATTGAGCAAAACTTACAGGATAAAAGCAAAACTGAGGATGCCATCAGTTGTCTTTAATACATCAGCCCTTGTCGCTGGAGAACAAAGAGTGCAGTCAGCGCTTCAACAGGGCTTTCAAGCAAGCGTAGAATCGTCTGTACGCCGTCTGGGGCCAGCGTTAGATGGTGCCATGACTTCAACCATTTGGCCCTATAGGAATGACACAAGAGATATCTACAAGACTGGTGAGCTGAGATCTTCTAGACAGCTTAATACAAGTTACATGAATTTACGGGCTGTAATTGAAATAAAATACACTTCTGATTACGCGAACATCACTCACTACGGCGGATATATTTATCCTTACGGGAACAAGGCAGCTACTCCTGTTTATTTACCTGCAAGGCCTTGGGTCCGAGCCACTATTATAGGGACAAATGGATTTGCACCTTTCAACTTCAAGGCAGATTTGACGAATGAAGTTAGAACAGCTTTCGTAAATAAATTTGGCTAGTTTTGGTAAAATATCACAGTCTTTTTTTTGACATGGCAGATAAACCAAATAAACTACCTTTTGTTGTTCAACCTAGGTTGTCTCCTATTACTGAGATTATCGGCACGGATGAGTGCGGAAAGATTGAGATGCAGAGGAAAGGATATTTATCTGTTGGAGAAAAGGCAATGGTGCAGGCGGCGACATCAGGAGAAGAAAGCATCGCTCAACTTTATGCGCTAGCAGGCAGGATCGCAAGAGCGAAAAACAAGAAACAAGGTGATGTATTTACGGAAATTCTCAACCCTGAACGTCCTGAATATATGGATGATTTTGCTGATGAGATTGCAGGACAACTACTTTCGCTGTCAGCGTATCAGGAAAGGCTTAGTTTGATTCAAAGCACTGCTCTCCTAATCAACAGGGTTGACGAAAACTGGACGATTCAGGACACAATGGAGCTTCATCCTGATTTGATTGCAAATATTGCAATTTTGTATCATGAAGAAGAGCAAAAGTCAACCGAAAAACTAGAAGACGCGCAACAAAAGGCACCAGCAACCAAAACTACCAAGGGAAAGTAACTGGCCAGGGTTCTGAGTATGATTTCAATGCTTATTTTTGGCATTTGAAGTCATTTTATCCTGGCGACACTGAATTTTGCCTGTCTAATTACTACAGATTACCGTTTGAATATGTAATTATTGCCTACAATCAATCTTGTGTAAGCCAAAAAGAAAAGTTACACCATTCTGAAAGGCCAATAGCGCTATTGACGTCTGTATTTGCAAATTCCAAGCGAGATCCAAAGAAACAAAGCAAGTCTTTAACATATCTTGATTTTAGCTTTTACAAACCAAACGAAGGAAGCGAATCCGCGGACTCGATTTATGGTTCGTCGATGCTCGCGCTATTACGCGACAAAAAACTGCCTGCATGGACCTTATTCTGCTTTAAAGAGTTAACTTCAAACGCAGAAAACGATTATGTCCCAGACGAGCCAGCATTTATCGCAGAAGATGCCATTCTTTTGCACCCTGTAAAAGTGTCTGGAGGATTCAAAGGTCTTTTAATTGCCCAAGAATCAAGCTCTGAGCAAATTAGGGCCTTTGAGGGTGCGGATGGCACGAAGTACCACCTGATGGTGCCATATATCGAAACCAAAGTAATCGCAAGAGAAGAGGCTACTCTTTTCGGCCAGTAGGCCATAGTCCTATAAAACGTTTGGCATATTCGCTGACAATTTTTGAATCTTCCTCGTCATATTCGCTAAATCGCCTGATGCCACCGGCTAACCATTGCTTGATTCTCCATTCGCTTTCGACATTATAAAAAGGTTGTTCACGAAACCATTCGATCCACGATTTAGACGATTTCGACTGATTACATTCTCTACAAGCCGGGATGCAGTTACTGGTTCGATCTTCCCCTCCAGAACTTCGAGGTCTAACGTGATCCATCGTTAGACTTTCGTCGTCAATAGGAGGTTTACCGCAGTATGCACAACGATTGTTCCAAGCATCTTTAATGGATTGACGCCATTTCTGGCGTGCTTCTCGCCTTGTTAGTGCAGACATATTATACAAGTAATCAGAAATCGACTCGTAAAGAGGAGAAAAATCCTTTTTAACCTGCATTTCAGATACTTGTCAGGAAGACACTAAGGGTGAAGTGCGAAACTAGCGGCTTCATCTTGCCTCCGTAGTGACTGTCCTGTCTTAAGGATACCGTGGTGGCATACTAAAAAAGTATAAAATGGGAACAAAAATGACGCAAAATTTTCCCACATCTGCCGAGGTAATTTATAACACGTTGACTGCGGATACTTCGTTCATGAGCCTGCTTGGTAATTATACTTTTAAAGGAAACGCTTCTACATCAAAAGCTATCTCTATCGTCAGTCCAGGCGAAGACTTGCCAGCGGTACGAACTGTTTCAGGTGTTGAGTGTGTTATTCACGATATTGGCAATATTCAGAAATATGAATACCTTAGCGAAGATCAATCGCGTCTCAGGACCACCTGGAGCATCTTCCTGATTAGCTGGGAGCCATCAACCGGCTCAGACCTCCAAGTGGCTGCAGAGCACGCCTGCAGGAGGTTTCACGGGTCTGAATCCGTAGAGACAGTCGCAGTCTCAGATGGTATTGGAGCGATGGTTCAATCAAAGCTTTTTGTATACTCTGACATGCCTATTGTTGGTACATAGGCCGATTATTTGGAAGCATAAGTTTAACGGGCCGACGTGTCCGAGTACCTTCGCACGGGCCTCGCCCGATAACCTAAATGGCTAACTTTTCAGCCGCTTTCGGTTACGAGTTTTTCATCATGCCGCTGACTGCAGCGAATGTTGATGTATCGACTGTGACCGGAACTGCGGCAACTTTTCTTGCTACTACAGCTCCTTATGTCAGCACTGATACTGTTGCATACTCATCAGGTGTCTTTACGGTAGGCGGTAACGCTTTCGCTATGGACGGTGTAGTAGATGGCAATTCAACAGCAGATGCTCCTATCAAGCTCTTGGGACTTACAGCAGCCTCCTTGGAGACAGACACTGGCACTGAAGACATCTATACCTATGACGATGAGACCAGTGGTTTTAACCAATCTGTCGCAACAACCAAGTCATTCAGTCTCACGCTTGGTGGAGTTGCTGACTTTGCAGATGCTGGATACAAAATCCTGCGATTGACAGAACAGAACACTGTTGCTGATGCCCTGCGTGTCAAGTTCTTGAGGGTCGGACCTACAGGAACTACTGAGACTGTGTTTGGTTACGGTACTTTGACTGGCTATACAGAATCCAACGAAGTTAGCTCAATTGTGTCCTGGGAATGCACTTTGACCGGATATGGTGCATACGGTTTGAACCTGCAGGCATGATCCTTGCTAGGAGATAAAACCTAGTTATAAAGCCCCCTTTGGGGGCTTTTTTTATGGAAGACTAATTTAGCCTTGGGTCGCAGTGTGGCAAATCCTTTAGTTATTCCTGTAACTATTGACGCGACAAAAGCTAGTGCCAGCATTAATAAATTTTTCTCAGAAGTAGCAGAGAAGGGTAAAGCCGCGGGCGAAGAGCTGCAGAAATCTCTTGGTGAAGAGACAATAAAAGAGGTTAAAATTGTTATTAAAGGAGATAAAGTACAATCAAAAACTATTGAAAAATTAGGAAAAGATACTCAAAAAGTTGCTGACGCACAAGAGGCATATAATGGGAAGCTAGCAAAAACAAGAACAGGCCTTAAGCAACAGGTAGGCATTTTAAAGGCCCTGCGCGACGACACTCAGAAATATGCAGGTGCGACCAATAAATTAACGAAAGAGTGGAAAGCAGTTAATGACAGAGTAAAGGTTGCTGCCAAAGAACTTGACAGGCTTACGAATGGTCAAGGCCTAGAACGCATGAGGAATGGCCTACGCGGTGTAGCCGCGAAATTCGCGTTAATTCAAACGGCTGCCAATCTTCTTACGACTGCGGTTTTAAAGATAGGGCAGGCGATGACCCAAGCCTTTTCGGAAGGCATGGAAATGGAACAGCTATTCATGCAATTGGAGGCTTTCACCGGCAGTACAGAAGCAGCGCAGAAGGCATTTGAAGAGTTTGCAGTCATTGCAGCAGAATCTCCGTTTGACTTAAAACAAGTAGCGAACGCAGGTAAGATCTTAATGGGTTTTGGCTTCAGTGCTAAAGAAGCTTCTAAAAATACCAGAATGTTGGCAATCATCGCAGGTGCGACTGGAGGAGAACTTACTAACTTGACGAGAAACCTTGGTCAAATCCAAACCCAAGGCCGTGCATACACTAGAGACCTAACACAATTTGCAATTCAAGGTATACCTATTTGGACAGAGCTGTCAAAAGTTACTGGCAAGTCTACTATTGAACTTAAAGAGATGGCCAAGGCAGGCCAGATCGGGATGAGAGAAGTCAGCCAAGCAATACAAAATATGACCCGCGAGGGCAGTGCTTTTGCTCAGATCGCTGAAAGAAACAAACAGACATTTAAAGGACTTTTTGCTCAGATTGAAAGCGGCGCACAACAGTTTGCTAAAGGCTTTATTGATTCGCTTAACTTGATCGACAAATTCTTGGGAGGTATAGTCAAGGGCAGTTTAAAATTGTTTGCGGATTCACTTAATTTTATAGGAACAAATGCAACAGAAATAACCAAAGCGTTCGGAGCATTAACGATTGCCGTAGGGGCATTCATCTTGGTAAGCAATTTTGGCGCAATTGTAGGGTTTTTAAGAACTATTAATATTGGACTAGGGATTCAATTAGCGAAGCAGCTTGCAATTAACAGCGCAGTGTTTGTTTTTAATGCATTAACTGGGAACTGGGTTGCCATTGCAGCCGCCGTAGCCATTGGCGGAATAGCTTACGCAGGAATGTCACACAACATAAAATCAGCAGCCGAAGAACAATTAAAACTAAATAAGGACATGATGGAAGGCAATGCAGCAGTTGGAAGATTGACTGAACAGGAGCTGGCATATGCTAGAGCCATCGGTGAGCGCCAAAAAGTCCAAGATTATGAAAAAGCAGTCGAAGACGCTGACAAACTGAAGGAAGCGATCGCAAGCCAGGTCGAGGCAGTAAAGCTGGCCGCCGAGGCTGAGAAAGAACGTAGAGATGCTGAAATCGAGGGTGCGCAAGACATAATCGAAGCCAAGCGGGAAGAGATGGATGAGTTCAGAGCCAATATGAATGAAAAACTAGATGCCGAGAGGGATCTTCATGATCAGAAAATAAGTGATCTGCAGGATATAATCGATCAATCAAACGAAGCACATAACCAAGATATAGCAAACCTCAGGGCAAAAACCCCTGCCGAACAAGAATTATATAACTTAAGGAAAAGGCAGCTACAACAAGAGATTGCTAGCGGAAAATTAAGCGGCGAAGAACTACTTAGAGCTCGAGCCAAATATGAGAGAATGCTTGCTAATGAGAAGATAGCAGCTAAAGAAGTAGAGCATAAGAAAGAACAGAAAGGATATGACGAACAGATGAAACAGTTGCGTGCTGACAAAAAGACAGGCCTTGATGCTATTCAAAAAGTAATGGAGGATGGTATTGAGGTAATTAAACAAGAGATACAAGTACAGGAAGACAAGATTAAAAAGCTTAAAGATGCTCAAACCGCGGAAGATGAAAGGGTCAGACAAGCAATCCGAAACGCCCAAAACTATGATGTACAGCAACAAGCTGCAGAACAAACATTAGCGCGACATCTCGTCCAACTCTCAAACTTAGAAACAAAGTGGAGAAAAGCAGAGGCAGCCGCAAGAGATTATGCAGCCGAAGTTGCAAAAGCTAATGCTGAGGAGCAAAACAGCAACAACCAGCAGTACCAACCTAGCGAATCTGAAGATATTATGAGTACATTGTGGACAGGCGGCCCGATATCTGGGGGATCATCAGCGATTGTGAACGAGAAAGGTCAAGAGGCTTTCTTGACGGCTGCAGGTAAATTAAGCATGATTAATGCCCCAGCTTTTGGAAAATGGAAAGCCCCGGCATCTGGAACGGTCATCCCTGCACATCTCACAAGTCAGCTTGATATACCTTCTGGAGGAATTAATATCAATCAGTCAGCATCTACTGCCGCAATCAGTAATGCCAACTCCATGGGTTCAAGTGCAATTTTAAGAGCATTAAAGAACAATCGCAATGGAGACAAAATTACTAATAATGTAACCATCCAGGCGTCGAATACCACTCAAGCTGCCAGCGATATGTTGGTAGAGCTCACCAAGATTAAACGTCGTCGGTATTCTTGATCAAGTGTTGACTAAGTATGTTTACCTTTGGATCTCCTGAAGATACTGCAACGCTTTTAATCGCAGATCAGGGCAGGACTGGTCCGGGCTTGCCTAAAGGGCCGATGAATGAGCACTTGGAAAAAGATTTAAAAGTGGATTTAACTTATATCAAAATGGCCTATCATGATGCCGTAAGGCAGGGCTTAGACGAAGAAGTACTTATTGAGATAGAAAAGAGATTCGACGATGTCTACAAAAAGCTTTTGACAGTTTCGGCCACATTTGAAGATTTTGTAATAAATGGCAGGCATGGTTTTTTGACGGGGCGCACAGAATCTCAAAAGAAAAAATATTTCGCTATGATAAAAGACAACAAAGAAGCTTCGGATTAGGCAAACTAGGCAAGTGAATTGTCCGGCATGGCGTCTATCGCAATCGCTTATACAGGTGGCAATCCAAGCAATTCCTACAATATCGTATTTGACGAGTTCTTGAGCGACGATATCCCTCGGACGTATGACTCGTCAGCAAGTTTTGGCAGAACAGCGAGTGGCGCAACAAGCTTAGATAGTAGGGCCGGACGTCAAAAGTTCATCTGGGGCATTTCTATACTTGTACCTTCAGCCACTGCCCAAAGCCTGGACAATCTTTTTCAAGCGTGGGATTACGACCGAGCTCAAGGCCTCGCCGCTGCCTGTGGACTTGTTGATCAAACATTTGGCAGCAGTGTAAGTACCAACGTTGTTTTCTCTTCACCGCCATCGTATAGATACACGAGCTGTACTCATTACGAAGTTTCTTTCGGTTTAACTGAGGTATAACATGGGATATATTATCAATGGCGCTCGCCCTCACTCCTTAACTATTGGAGGTGTTGACTATACCGCAAGGCTGATTGATTTTCAGGTATCAGATGCGTCAGCCTTTAAAAATGGCTTGGTAACTACATCTGGGACGCTACTACTTGCGTCTTTAAATGATAGCGTAAGCCTAGCAGATTACGATCGTGACATGTTCAAAAGAGGCGAGGTTGTCCTTGTCGATGTCACCTATCCAGATGGAACGACTTCTAGACATCCGCGAGGATATCTATACGTAATTTCGACTTCTTATATTCCTGAGACCGAAACCATAGAGGTTGAGATTGGATGTGAGCTGTCGCTCAGGAGGATGCTAGACGAGCTTGGAACTCTCATTGAGGATATCAACCCAACGATCATCCTTGATCCCGATAGAAGAACGTTTGAGGGGCTCTCAGCGGCGTTAGCGGCCAATGGTGAGTTCGTCTATCAGACAAACACTGGCACGCTGCAAAAAGAAACATTTTTCCCCGCTAATAATGGCGGCCCGATAAATATAGATTACATATCATTCAGGCAACATACAGCCCTACAGGTTAATCCGTTACTGGCAACTGAAGCCTTGCCTGACGAGATACTATTGCAGTATCAAGTCCCTAGTGATGCGCCATGGTCAGATCAACAAGACACGGTACAGACTGATACTGTAGAGTCTTTTTATTACATTCAGCATCCTGGGCCTATCTGGGTAAGAGTCAGACCTCCGGAGCAAATATTAACGTGGATTTATCAAACTGTAACCAAGAAGATTGAGCACCCGCCAATTGCTGCTGGCACTTGCGGGGCAACGGTACAGCCTCCTCCTGATATGACCACAGAGCAAGAGGTGAGAGGCTATACGATCACTTGCAACAGTGGGTACGAAACGAAGGAAGCTGTCGAATATATTTACGTTACAAGCTTGGAAACATCTGAAAGCCACTATACCGGCCCCGGTGCTCAGCTCGGTTCAACGATAAGAACTTTATATGCTCCAGCAATTGAAGCAAATACCGGCTATTACTCGGATGCGTTTGCCGCCTGTTACCAAAACTACGCGGTTGTATGTAACCCTAATGCAAGCTGCGTTCTTGGAGGACTGAATAGAGTCAAGATATCTGAAACAATTACTAAATATTACTATGGAGAGGCTGATGAACTAATTA